>Ga0114946_10000386_pt1 | contig 28923 bp, 25 predicted proteins | sample WalLakDeSediment_FD_88676 | JGI IMG/M metagenome (GOLD analysis project Ga0114946, IMG submission 88676) | Lake sediment microbial communities from Walker lake, Nevada to study Microbial Dark Matter (Phase II) - Walker Lake 11/02/13 Deep Sediment | ecosystem: Environmental > Aquatic >... | reverse complement strand
ATTTTTGGTTTTTTATACGCTTTTGATTTTTTCCTGCTCAGAAAAAGAAAATCCTGATAATAACCCCAATGAGCGCTATTTCCCTCCCAAAACCGGTTCGACTTGGGAAACTTTGGACCCTGCCGGGTTAAATTGGAATGTAGAGGAACTTCAAAAACTGAATACACTCCTGAAAGAAAATGGAACCAGAGGATTTATTTTACTGCAAGGAGGGAAAATTGTGGTTGAAAACTATTATGGCACCCGTTTGGCAAACAGTCAGCCCTTTGATAGGGAATCTACTTGGTATTGGGCATCAGCCGGAAAGACATTGACAGCCACTCTGATTGGTCTTGCCCAGGAAGAGGGTAAATTGTCAATCGCTGAATCCTCTTCAAAATATTTGGGAGAAGGCTGGACTTCTATGTCTGAAGAGCAAGAGAAAAAGATTACCATTTGGCATCATTTGACCATGACAAGCGGTTTGGATGATGGCGTTACCAATAAAGATGATTTCACTCCTGAAAACCTTAAATTTTTAACCGAACCCGGTAGCAGATGGGCCTACCATAATGCCCCTTACACCGTTTTGGATAAGGTTGTTGAAGTTTCGACAGGTAGAGGATTTTCCGATTATTTTAATCAAAAACTTGCTTCAAAAATCGGTATGACCGGTTCCTGGCAACGTTTGGGATTTAACCATGTTTTTTTTAGCAATGCCAGATCAATGGCAAGGTTTGGACTATTGATTTTGGCCAATGGTGATTGGGCAGGAGAGCCTGTTATCGGCGACAAATCCTATTTGGACCAAATGATCAATTCAAGCCAGAATTTGAACCAAAGTTATGGCTATCTCTGGTGGTTGAATGGGAAAAATTCATTTATGGTTCCATCACTTCAAATCCAGTTTCCTGGTTATTTTACTCCCAATGCCCCACCCGACATGGTTTGTGGGATGGGAAAAGATGGGCAATTTGTCTGTGTGGTCCCCTCATTGGATCTGGTAATGGTGAGGATGGGATTGAGTCCGGATCAATCTTTGGTTCCTTTCATGTTTTTGAATGATATTTGGTTTTTTTTGAGAAATATCATTCCTTCTTCCTGAGCTTATTTTAAAATGATTTGTAACTTAGGAGGTATACCAAAATATCAATTTTTATGACCAAAAAGAAAGAGTATAGCCTTTTTGATGATGTGTGTAGTTTTGTGGACGAGGCCGCAAAATATTTAGACATCCATCCCGGATTACTGGATCAAATAAAAGCCTGTAACAGTATTTATAAGTTTAATTTCCCGCTTCGAAATGAAGATGGAACCTATGAAGTAATCACCGGTTACAGGATTCAGCACTCTCAGCACAAATTACCTGTAAAAGGGGGTATCCGTTATAGCAGTTTTGTAGATGAGGAAGAGGTGAAGGGACTTGCTGCCCTGATGACTTACAAGTGTGCGCTGGTCAATGTTCCTTTTGGGGAAGCAAAGGGGGGGGTAAGTATAGATCCACTTAAATATAACGTCAATCAATTGGAAAGAATCACCAGAAGATATACGGCTGAATTAATCAAAAAGAAATTTATTGGACCTGCCATAGATGTGCCCGCACCTGATTATGGAACTGGAGCCAGGGAAATGGCCTGGATTGTGGATACATTTGAAGCCTTTAACCCAGAAGTGATCAATGCCAAGGGCTGTGTTACGGGAAAACCTTTGTCCCAGCATGGGATTGATGGGAGGACAGAGGCAACCGGTCAAGGAGTTTTTTTTGGAATTAGAGAGGCTGTCAGTGTGGAAGAAGATATGGAGGCATTGGGTTTAAGACCCGGACTAAAAGGGAAAACAGTGATTGTACAAGGCTTAGGTAATGTGGGGTATTATTCCGCGAAGTATATGAGTGAGGCAGGAGCAAGGGTAATCGGTATTGCCGAATGGAATGGGGGTATTTGGGATGAAAAAGGAATAGATATAGAGGCATTGAAGAGATATCAGATTGAAAACAAAGGGTTTAAAGGGTATCCCAAAGGTGAATTTATCAAAAACAGCAAAGAATTACTTACCTATTCCTGTGATATTTTGATTCCGGCCGCATTGGAAAATCAGATTACAGTTGAGAATGCAGATAAAATCCAGGCCAAAATAATAGGTGAAGCAGCCAATGGACCGGTTACCCAAGAGGCAGAAACTATACTTCTGGAAAAGGGAGTTATGATTATTCCGGATATGTATCTGAATGCAGGTGGGGTTACGGTTTCTTATTTTGAATGGTTAAAAAATCTCTCCAGGGTGTCATTTGGAAAATTGGAGAAGAGGTATGACATGGAGAAGTACAGAAAATTACTAGGAACCATAGAAAATGCAACCGGAGAGGAGTTTACAGATTTTGAAAAAGATGAACTGATTAGAGGGGCATCTGAAAGAGATTTAGTGCTTTCAGGCTTGGAGGAGACGATGGTTACAGCCTACCATGATATGAATAAGGTAAGAAAGGAAAAAAATATTCAAAGCCTCAGAACAGCAGGCTTTATATTGGCTTTGGATAGAATTGCGATCAGTTATTTGGATCTGGGAGTGTTCCCTTAATTGATTTTTAAATACAGGAATATCTAATGAGGTGGATTAATTCACCTCTTTTTTGTTTTCATGAAGGAAGTGAAATGTTTCTTCAATCAATGTATTATGACCACAGGGTAATTCTACCAACTTTATCTGAGGGATTTTGGAAATGAATTTTGACAGGTTTTTTGTTGTGATCATTGTATCGTAAGTACCTGTAAACAACTTAACTGGGATTTTATTGAATTGAAGCATAGTGGTAATATGGTTTAGTTCAGGTTTTAAAGGCTTAAACACATTCCAGGTGAAATAAATCTGTGCCCTCATGGTTCTGCTCCGCATTTGTGATTTGACAAACTTGATAAGGCTATTTTGAAGTAAGCCTATACTATGTAAAAAGTCCATTGTTGTAAAAAATCTCTCAGGATGGAAAACCACATGTTTGAACAGTTTATTCAGTATCCCCGGAAAAGTGGCCAGATTGTACCAAAACCCTGTTTTGATACCATCTGGGGCCATTAAAATCATTGATTTCACATGGCAGGGAAACAGCTCAAAAGTTATCAAACAGAATTTACCACCCATACTGTATCCTATGAGATGAAAGTTTTCAAACCCTTCTTTTTTCATTAATTCAACTAAAATTTCTCTCCAAATTTCCTTGGTAAGTTTCTGGTTAACAGACTTCCAACTGCTTTGTCCATGGTAAAACATATCAAAAATGATATAGGTATCATCCTCATTAATGAGAGGCAAAAAATGGTTGTAGGCTTTCATGGTTTGACCAAATCCATGAAAAAACAGGTACACATTTTTTCCTTTACCATGTTTCTGATAGGCAAGGTGACCAAAAACTGATTCCAAAAATTCCATAGTTGATTTTAAAATAAATAGTAATCAAAGTTAATCCTTATTGTTTTAAAATTTCTCTCAATTTAAAAATACGGAATAAAATATCTTATAAATAAATTTAACTTATCATTCTATAAATAGTAGTTAACAATTTTATGTTAACTCAAAATTAAATTTTAAAAATAAACTTTAGAAACTTTGAACTTTCGTATAGTTTCCTGAGTTTTGTTCCCAAATTGAAAAGCATTTGGAAACAAGAGATAAAATAATTGAAACAGCGAAGGAGCAGTTTATGCGGTTTGGCGTTAGGTCTGTGACCATGGATGATATAGCAAGACAGGCAGGTGTTTCAAAAAAGACCATCTACCAGGAATTTGCAGATAAAAACCAATTGGTCTATGATACCTTTTCAGCAGCGTTGGAAGAGGATATCTTAAGGATGGAGGATTTGCCGCGGATAAAAGATGGGATTATTGAACACTTGGTAGGATTGACCTATTACATCAGAAAGAGATTTACCGATATGAATCCCTTGGTGTTGAATGAAATCCAAAGGTATTTTCCCCAATGTTGGCGATTGTTTGAAGACTTTAAACATGGCCATGTTATAAAGGAAATCACAGAGCTTTTGGAAAAAGGTAAAGAGGAAGGTTTTTTCAGAGCAGAAATCAATACGGAAATTATTGCGCTGATGCGTTTAGAACAGATGATGGTTACTTTCGATCCCATCAAATTTCCGCCATCCAAATACAATCAAGTAGAATTACAATTACAGATTTTCGAACACTTTCTGTACGGAATTTTTACAGAGAAAGGAAGAGAAGCTTACTTAAGACAAAAAGAAAAAGCAGCATGAAAACCACAGCTATCCGGCTCTGGGGAATAGGTTTATTCTTCAGTGCCTTGTTTTTATCATTATCCACCTATCCACAGCAAAGACTTCTTCTTACACTGGAAGAGAGTATTCAATATGCCTTGGAGAATAATAATGATGCAAAAAATGCGCAATTAGAAACCATGGCAGCGAAAGCATTGATAACAGAAAGGAGGGCGCAGGGTCTTCCCCAGGTTACTGCCAATATGGATTTTACCTATAATGCTATCATTCCCCTTGTATTCTTTCCAAGCGAAGGAGGATTAATACCTCCTGACCCGGCAAATCCGCCTGATTCAGATGTAATCGGGGTTAGATTTGGCGTAAATTATAGTTCAATACTGGCTGTTAGGGTAAATCAAATGATCTTTGACGGATCTTATTTTGTAGGATTGAAGGCTGCCAGTACCTATAAATTGATGACGGATTTTGACAATGAAAAATCTAAGATCGATGTCAAAGAGTCGATAAAAAAATCTTATTTCACCGTTTTGGTCAATGAAGAAAGAAGACAGATTGTAGAAGCAAACCTTGGTAGACTGGATACATTGATAAAAGAAACCCAAGCTTTATTTGAGGCGGGATTTGCAGAAAAAATCGATGTTTCAAGATTGAAAGTTCAGCGTAATAACCTACAGACTGAAATGGATAAGATCACCACTGCGGAAATAGTAAGTGTTGAACTTCTCAAGCTTCAAATGGGTCTTCCTTTGGAATATGAAATTCAGTTGACGGAAAATTTGAGGGAGCTTAATCCGCAGGCTGAAATTGCGGAACTGCTTGCTTATGAAGGGGGTAGAAGGGTGGAATTAGACAGGTTGAAAACCAATATTGACCTGATAGGATTGGATTTAAAATATAATCAAAGCCAATACATTCCTACTTTAGACTTCTTTGGCACCTATCAAAGAAATGCTGCCGCTCAAACCCAAGGGGCAATATGGGAAAAAGACAGATGGGTCACCGGTTCCTTTATTGGGCTTTCCCTGAGTATTCCAATCTTCGATGGTCTTACCAAAAGTGCAAGAATCCAGCAAAACAGGGTTCAGATCAAGCAACTTGAAAATCAAAAAAAATTCCTGGAAGAAAACATTGAGATTGAAAAGATACAATCCAGAACCAACCTTCAAAACAGTCTGAAAGCGCTTGCAGTACAAGGCGAAAACAGAGAATTGGCAATGGAAGTTTTCAGGATGGCTAAAATCAAATTTGAAGAAGGGGTAGGTTCCAATCTTGAAGTTGTGGAGGCTGATTCTGCCCTAAAAGAATCGGAGTCAAACTATTTTGCGGCATTGTATGACGCCTTGATCGCCAAGGTTGACCTGGAAAAAGCCCTTGGTTTACTATAATCATTAATCATTAGAAAATATACGCTAAAAATATGAAAACTAATTTTCCATTTTTGATCAGTTTCCTTTTAATCCTGACAGTATCCTGTGGGCAAAAGGACGAATTGACGGCTAAAAAAGATGAGTTGGCAAAATTGAAACAGGAGGCAGCATCATTGAGGAGCACAATAGAATCCCTGGAAAAGGAAATTGGCATGTTGGATCCGGAATTTGGGATTACCAATAGAAAATCTGTCCTGATTTCCACCATCAAGCCTCAAAAGACAAACTTTGAACATTTCGTGGAGGCAACTGGATCGGTCCTTTCCAAAAAAGATGTAAATATTTCCGGGGAGGTTTCCGGGAGGATCCAGGAAGTGCTTGCTGTAGAGGGTATGCGGATAAGAAGAGGTCAGGTACTTGCCAGAATCGATGCGGAATCTATACAAAGGAATATTGAGGAAGTTGAAAAGCAGTTGGAGTTGGCCATGATACTTTTTGAAAAGCAGGAACGACTTTGGAATCAACAGATCGGAACTGAAATCCAGTATTTGGAAGCTAAAAACAGAAAGGAAACATTGGACAAGAATTTGGCTTCCTTAAAAACCCAGGAATCAAGGACTGTTGTAACGGCACCCTTTAATGGAACAGTGGAAACAGTACTGGTCAGAACAGGGGAATTGGTCCAACCAGGAACTCCTTTGTTTCACTTCATAGGAGAAAGTGACCTGTTTATTGAATCAGATGTTTCCGAGCGATATATAGGTATTCTGACTAAAGGTGATTCGGTGGATATCTATTTCCCTTCAATAAAAGAAAATTTTAGAACAAAAGTATCTGCAGTGGGAGGGGTAATTAATCAGAACAACAGGACATTTAAAGTGGAGGTATTTTTACCTAACCTTCAATTTGCAAAGCCTAATATGATCTCTGTTTTACGGATTAAGGATTACGAAAATCCGAATGCAGTGACAGTGCCCAATTACCTCATTCTTCAGGATAATAAGGGCGATTACGTATTCACTGTTGAAAACAATGTCAGTAAAAAGCGCTATATCAAGAGAGGGTTGACCTATAGGGAAATCACAGAAGTTTTGGAAGGCTTGTCAGGTGATGAATTACTTGTCGACAAAGGCTTTAGAGAAGTGGGTGACAATTTTAATGTAAACATCGCTGAATGATTTTCTTATGTCGCAAATAGAAGAAAAGAAAAAAGGAGTTATCAGGGAATTTGGGCTTAGTTCTCTTTCAGTTGATAACCAGACTTCCGTAGTCATATTGGTGCTGATCATCTCTGTATTGGGGTTATTGGCCTATAGGACTATGCCCAAAGAGAGCTTTCCTGAAATAGTTATTCCCACAGTATATGTAGGAACAGCTTACCCTGGAAACTCACCAGTGGATATGGAGAATTTGATAACCAGGCCTATTGAAAAGGAGCTTAAGTCCATAAATAATGTCAAAAGCATCAAATCGACTTCCGTACAGGATTTCTCATCCATTGTTGTAGAATTCAATCCGGGTGTGGAAATTTCAAAGGCTATTCAGGATGTGAAAGATGCAGTGGACAAATCAAAAAGTGAGCTGCCTACAGACCTGGATCAGGATCCCGATGTGATTGAAATCAATACCTCGGATTTCCCCATTATGAATATTAACCTTTCGGGAAACTATACCGAAGAAGAATTAAAGAAATATGGAGAATATCTGGAAGATGAAATCGAGAAGCTTCCGGAGATCTCAAAGGCTGAACTTCGCGGTACCATTGAAAGGGAAATAAGGATTGATGCTGATATTTATAAAATGGAAGCCATGGGCGTTTCCTTTGGCGATATCTCGGACGCAGTTTCCCAGGAAAATGTCACCATATCCGGCGGTAATGTCCTTGCGGGTGAATTTAGAAGAGCCCTGAGGATAACCGGTGAATTCAAAGACCCAAAGGAATTGAACGACATCATCATCAAGACAGAAAACAATAAAATCGTTTATCTGTCCGATGTTGCCGAGGTGACGGATACCTACAAAGAACGGGAAAGTTATGCCAGGAGCAGTAAACTTCCCGTAGTGACTGTAAACGTGGTAAAAAGAAGTGGAGAAAACCTTTTGGATGCTTCCGATAAGATCAAAGAAATGATCCAAAAGGCAAAAGCTGAAAGATTTCCAAGTGACCTGGAAATTTCAGTTACCAATGACCAATCAACAAGAACCAGGTCTCAGGTGAGTGATCTTGAAAACAGTATTATTTTCGGGGTTATTTTGGTAGTCTTGGTTTTGATGTTTTTCCTGGGATTCAGAAATGCCCTATTTGTGGGTATTGCCATCCCACTATCCATGTTTATTTCATTCCTTATCCTGAATTCACTCGGCATTACCCTCAATCTGATGGTTTTATTTGCCCTGATTCTTGCTTTGGGTATGCTAGTTGACAATGGGATAGTGGTAGTGGAAAATATTTACCGCCTGATGCAGGAAGGAAAATCACCCGTACGGGCAGCAAAAGAGGGGGTAGGAGAGGTTGCATGGCCTATCATTACTTCTACCGCTACTACCCTTGCTGCTTTCCTCCCTTTGGCATTTTGGGATGATATTATTGGGGAATTTATGAAATACCTTCCAATTACCCTGATTATTGTTTTGTCATCTTCCTTGTTTGTGGCCTTGGTTGTCAATCCCGTATTGACTTCCCTTTATATGAAAATTCAGGATTTTGATAAGTACAAACCCAAAAAGAAACCATTGATGGTAGCTTTGGTCTTTTCAGTAATGGCTATTATAAGCTATTTTGCGGGATCACTTATCTTCGGTAATCTTTTTATGATTGCCGCACTGCTAACAGCATTCAATGTGTTGGTTTTAAGGTCGGCCATCCGATGGTTTCAAAACGTATTCCTGGTGTTTTTGGAGGATTTGTATGGGAAAACCTTGAAATTTGCATTAAGGGGAAAAAATCCATATTTCTTCCTTGGAGGTACTTTTATGCTCCTTATCCTGTCCTTGGTTTTATTAGGGATCAGGGCACCTAAAATTCTTTTCTTTCCTGATAATCAACCTGCCCTGGTGAATATATTCATCGAAAACCCAATCGGTACGGATACTGAGGCAACCAATAATTTTATGATCAGTATGGAAGATGAGTTGTTGGACTTATTGGAACCCTATAGGGATATTGTTGAGGCAGTAATCACTCAGGTAGGACAAGGTACCGGAGACCAATCAGAAGGTCCAAGTATTGCCAATACTCCCCATAAGGCCAAAATAACCATAAGTTTTGTTGAATACCAATACCGAAAAGGTGTCAATACCAATAAAATCATGGAGGAAATCCGTGATCTGGTAGAGAAATACCCAGGCGTATTGATTACTGTGAATAAGCAACTGAATGGACCTCCTGTGGGTAAGGCGGTCAACATTGAAGTAAGTGGTGAGGATTATTTAAAATTAATTGATTATGTAGGGGATTTTAGGGATTATCTTGCCTCTGCCAATATACCCGGAATCGAAGAATTGAAATCAGATCTGGAATTAGGGAGCCCTGAGGTTTTACTAAAGATTGACAGGGAAAAAGCAAGAAGATTTGGTTTGTCAACTTCTTCCATTGCCAATGAACTGAGGACTGCTTTGTTTGGTTTGGAGGTTTCTAAATTTAAGGAAGGGGAAGATGATTTCCCGATCCAATTGAGATTGAAAGACGAATATAGGTATGACCTGTCCTCTTTGATCAATAAGAAAATCAATTTCAGGGATAAATTGGGTAACAAAAAAGAAGTACCGATTTCTGCTGTTGCTGAACTGGAATACGGTTCTACCTATGGCTCTGTCAAAAGAAAAGACCTGAACAAAGTAATATCGATATTTTCCAATGTTACGGATGGCTATAACGCAACAGAAATCAACAATCAGCTGAAAGATCTGGTAGCACAATTCGATGTTCCAGAAGGGATTACTGTTAAATTCACCGGAGAGCAGGAAGAACAGGCAAAATCTCAGGCCTTCCTATTAAGGGCTTTATTTATTGCAGTTTCTGTCATTTTCCTGATAATAGTGGCACAGTTTAATTCAGTGACCACGCCGTTTATCATCATGGCATCTGTTGTACTAAGTACCATAGGCGTATTCTTGGGACTGGTGATTTTCAATATGGATTTTGTGGTCATCATGACGGGAATCGGGATTATTTCATTGGCAGGCGTGGTGGTGAATAATGCTATTGTATTGATTGACTATACCGATTTGGTGAGAGCTAGAAGAAGAGAGGAATTGAATACACCTGATGGTGAATATCTGCCTTATTCTGAATTGCTTCAAAGCATTATAATAGGAGGAAAGACAAGATTGAGACCGGTATTGTTGACAGCCATCACCACTGTCTTGGGATTAATTCCTTTGGCGATAGGTATGAATATTAACTTCGGAACATTGTTGAGTTCATTTGACCCTCAATTCTTTGTTGGAGGAGATAATGCGGACTTTTGGGGACCAATGGCTTGGACCGTAATTTTTGGTCTAACCTTTGCAACCTTTTTAACGTTAGTAATTGTACCTGTCATGTATTTATTGGCAGATAAATTAAACATGTTAATTCGTAGATTGAAATAGCATGATTAAATAAAGGTTGGTGGTTTTTAAAATGTATAAACCCTTGGGATGTTATCTCAGGGGTTTTTCTTTTTTTATCATCAAAACAGATTTTTTTGGGGAATTTGTTGTTTGTTTCTTAGTAATTTTACCTGATACAAAATTTTACTTTATGAGCGAGATGCAATGGTATGTGATGTATACCACTTCTAGAGCAGAGAAGAAAGTAGCTAACAGATTGAGAGAAAAAGGATTGGAGGTTTATTTGCCTATTATCGAGGAGCTTCGCCAATGGTCCGACCGAAAAAAGAAAGTCCAAAAAGCGCTCTTTAACGGGTATTTATTCGTAAAAACGGCAAAGTCTAATTTATGGGAAGCATTACAGGTTCCCGGGGCTGTTAAATTTGTCAATTTTGCAGGTGAATATGCCACTGTTAGACAGAAGGAAATAGATGCCATCCATAGGGTGTTGGAAACTGGTGTTGCAGTGGAGACAGATAATTCTGAAATAGAAGAAGGTGAACTGGTCAGGATTTTGGGAGGACCATTACAGGGAATGGAAGGGGAATGTATCAATAAGGGAAATAAAGATTATTTCATTATCCGAATTCCGGGGATTAATCAAAATGTCATGGTCAATATCCCAAGAAAGTTTCTTGAAGTGATCCAGGAAATGTGATTAACCTTTAGAAAACGGTTAGAATTTTTGACTTTTTGAAGCAAGATACTTTTTTAAAATAAACTGGATTTGGAATAGGTGATCATTAAATTTATTCCAATTTTGATTACCATCCAGGTCATCTGAAAAAGTAAGGAGCATACTGCCTTCCAGACAAATATCATAGACATTACCTATCCTATAGCTCATTCCGGCCCTAATTGGGATGTATGCTGTTGGGAAATTAGCTATATATTCCCTGCTGTTTTCTTCTTGGGTATAATACCTTTTTGTTCTTGCCTGAAGCACGCCAATTCCCATACCCCCATAAAAATTCAAGTAGTTCCTTTGCATATGATGATGATATGGGAAAAGAGTGAACATCGGCATTAAATCAATGAAATATGCCTGTCCGGAAAAGCTTATAGCACTTTCATTAGCCAACCATTCATTGATAACTGCCTGGGTAGGATTTCCTCCGCTTCCTATCCATTGCATTCCGGTTGTAGCTTGCAAACTTATTAATGGATTGATTCTTTTTGCATAGGCAAGGGACATTGTTGGCCTTAGGGCAAAATCTAAAATGCTGTACTGCCCTCCGGTTTCGGCATATATAAAAGAAGGACCAACTCCTACAGCAAAGGAATTATTCCTAGGTAATCTTTCCTTATAAAAACTTTGGGCTTGGGCTGTCCAATTAAACACCAAAAAAAGTAAAAATAAGAATAGATATTTTTTTTCCATCATGTAAAACATTTTTAATAATGCAAAAAGCAAAAATCCGTAATTTCCGAAAGGAATTCAATATACATTATTTGGATTAAAAAACGTGTTATTGCATTTTCTTTTTCATGAGGAGAGTCTAATCTTCTTCTTTCAAAGCATTATTGATTTCTTCTTCAGTCATTCTCAATTTATTTTTACACTGTTTGACCAGACGGGATGCTTCCTTTACCAATTCTGAAAGTTCATCTATTCCTTTATCACCTTTTTCAAGAATTGAGACGATTTCTTCAATTCTATTCAAGGACTTGTCATAACTCACATTATTTTTTTCCATGCTTATCTATTTTATTGATGACACTTTGGATTTTTATATCTTTTGCAATGGTTGTCAGTAAATTGCCTTCTTGAATTTCGGCTTTATGTATAGGAATCCCATTGATTTCGGATCTTGTATAACCTCTTTCCATGAAAGTATCCGGATCCAATCGATAAAGATCCAATTCCAGGCGTCGGATATTTTCATTTGCTTTTAGAATTTCCTGGGAAGAAAAACGATGAAGGTTTTGGTTCAGGTTGTCTAGTCCAATATGGTTCACTTTCAGCTTTTGGGTTGCCAGGTTTTTTAGCTGTATTATCATATACTGAAGCGATTCTTTGGCATGATGGATTTGAAATTTGGATTGTTGATGAAGCCTGTTTTCAATTGCCCTTAAATTTCTGTCTTCCAAAACCAGTGTTTGTGTAGCATTTCTCTCCAAAATCTTCAATAAATTATGAAGGTTTTCCTCAAATTCCATAAAACCTGAGAGTATTAATTCAGCAGCAGCAGTGGGCGTTTTCATCTTGGTGTGGGCTACCAAATCCGCTATTGTTTCGTCTCTTTCATGCCCAATTCCAGTGATTACAGGTAAGGGACATGTGGCAATTTCAATGGCAAGTTCATAGTCATCAAAACAATCCAGGTCCAATTGGGCACCGCCTCCCCTGATCAGGACAACTGCATCAAATTTTTCTTTTCCAAGTGCCCTATTGATATTCCTAAAGGCCCGGATCAGCGTTTCCGGGGCATCTTTTCCCTGTAATGTCGCCTGAAAAAGTTGATAGTGTATACAATAACCATAACGGTTTTGATCTAATTGATTAATAAAATCCCCAAAGCCCGCAGCAGTAGAGGAACTGATAATGGCTATCTTTTGAGGAACAACTGGTAATAACCACCTTTTATTCAATTCCATCATCCCATCAGCCTCCAGTTTATCTATGATTTCCTGTCTGATCCTGGCTCTTTCCCCTAAAGTATAATTGGGGTCAATATCCCGGATGGTCAGACTTAAACCGTAAAGTTCATGGTAAGACACTGTTGCCTGCACAAGTATTTTCATTCCTGATTTCAACTCCTGTCCGGTAATTGATTTAAACCTTGAAGAAATTCCCCGAAAAGAATAAGACCAGATATTTGCCCTAACTTTTGTAGTGATTTGATTGCCTTGTTTCTCCACTAGATCTAAATAGGCATGACCCTGTCTGGCAATACTGAGTTCAGCAATTTCAGCGATTATCCAGTATTCTGGTTCAAGGTGAATTTCTAAAGTTTCCTTGATGATCTGATTGAGCGCTAAAAGTGATATTGCATGCTGCATGGCGAAAATTAAATAGGATTATTAAAAATAATAAAAGCCCTTCTGCATAAAAAGCATGTTAATATGTCTTTTTGGCAAAAAGGGCGATTTGCTTCAAATCAAAATTATTTTACCATGTTTTTTCTGATTCTTTCTTTCAAAGACTCGGTAGCCTTTACGAGAGGTAATCTTACAGCATCTCCACAGATACCCAATTCACTCATAAGAAATTTCAATCCGACAGGATTGCTTTCCTCATACATCATTGGATTGATATCCAATAGTTTGAAAGCGGCATTTTTAGAAGCTTCGAGATCACCATGGCAGATTACTTTAAAAATTTCAGGATAGGCATTGGCCAGCACAGAAATCACTCCCTGACCACCCAAAACCCTCATTGAAGGCGTAAGGATATCGTCTCCTGAAATCAGAAGGAAGTCTTTCGGCATTTTTGCCGCAATTCTCATACATTGGGACATGTCACTGCTTGCTTCCTTCATTCCGATGATATTGGAATGTTTTGCCAGTTCCAAAGTGGTCTGGTAAGTGACATTGGACATGGTTCTTCCGGGCACGTTGTATAAAATAACCGGAACTGGGCTGGCATCCGCTATTGCTCGGTAGTGGGCAATAATTCCTGCCTGCGTCGGTTTATTATAATAAGGACTGACTGACAATATCGCATCAATACCTGTGAAATCTGTATTTTTAATTTCATCCAGTATACCCTGGGTACTGTTTCCTCCCAAACCATAGACGATTGGAACCCTTCCTGAATTGTATTCCAAACAAGCTTTTAAGACCTGCTTTTTTTCCACTTTGGTCAGTGTTGCTGATTCTCCTGTTGTTCCCTGTACTACCAAATAATCGATTCCACCTTGAATAACATGATCAATGACCCGCTTTAATCCTCCGAAATCAATCGTCAAATCATCGTGAAAAGGGGTGATCAATGCTACACCTGTACCATGAAATTTTAACATGCTTCTTTTATTTTATTTAGGTAATTAATTAGGTTCTCAATGTTGTTTTCTAAATCATTCTCCTCAATTTTCAACATCAAATCCAAAAAGGGCTTATTTTCTTCAGAATAAAAGCCAATATTGAACCCGCTTCTATTAATAAGGAGCAAATAACGTAAATATGGATTAAGCTGTAAAGAAGGGACTAAAATAAAATCCATCTTTTCGGTGCAGAACTCATTGAAATAATCAGAAGCCTGTCCTAAGATATTGAAATGTTTATGAGAAAAAGCTTCAACAGATTCCGGTGCTTTTTCATTATAAAACAATCCGGTGATTCTTATTTTATACCCCCATTTATTTCTCAAATATCCCTTTGAAATTTTGTATTCCTCTGATGAATTGGCCAAAATTCCAATATGTTTAAATTCTTCCGGAATGTGTATTTTTTTGGTGCCCAGGTATAACAACCTTTTCTTTAGCCTCCTTTGGACTGCAATCTCTTTTAACCACTTCATCAATTACTCCTTTTTGTCCATCATTTGAAGGAATTCCTCCTCGGATAGCATTTTAATACCCAATTTTTCTGCCTTTTCTTTTTTACTGGGACCCATATCCTCACCTTCGATAATAAAGTCCAAAGCTTTGGACACAGATTTTAAATACTGCCCTCCGTTTGCCTCAATAAATTCTATTATCTCATCTCTTTTGAAATGGTTCAATTTCCCTGATGCAAGGATTTTAAGACCTGCGAGCTTATTGCTTTGCATCACCTTTTCTTCTTCAATCAACACAAAGTTGAGACCCTGCGTTCTTAAACGCCCGATTAATTCCAGATTTTCCCGGTCCATGAAATAATCCTGTATACTCTGGACTAAAATCCCACCTACTCCGTTGATATTGAGTAAATCTTCTGCACTGGCATTTCTTAAAGCATCAATATTTTTAAAATGCCCAGCCAGGATTTGTGCAGTGTTTTCACCTATATTCCTTATGCCAAGAGCAAATAGCACTTTTTCAAATGGTTGTGATTTGGATGCTCTTATTCCTTCCAACATATTGGATATTACTCCTTCCTGAAAAGTATTTGCCTTCAGCTTTTTGATCCTTTCTTCCTGCTCACTACTGATGGGTGGGTTCAATTTGAGCATAATTCCGTGGACAGTATTTTCATGAAGTGAAACTTCCACCAATTTCTCCAAAGAAACCCAGTTTCCAATCAGGATATTCAGAACGATAGGAACAGGTAAATAATCCTCCATTTGAGGCAGATGGCTGCTGTCCAGTAATTCCTCAAGTTTTTTCAAGGTCTGAACATTCTGGGCTACTTTTTTATTTGAAGTTCTGATAAACAATTCAAATGCTTTAATGACCTGTTTGAAAGGTTGATCCGTATGCCTTTCAATAAATTTTTGTATAGCCGAAAGTGAAATGCCCTCTGTTAAGGCAAAAAATGCTTTCGTTAAGGAAATAAATAGATACCCATCATCTGACTTCTGGTATTGGTCTTGGCTCATTTCAAGCCCCAACAACTGGGGTGCCTTGCTCTCTAATTCATACAAGTCTGCATAATTGTGGATATAACCTTGATCTATTAGGGTTTTGATCCTTTCTGTACCCAAAGAGTCAATGTCCATAGCTCTTTTGTGTACAAAGTGTTCTATCCTTCCTAATATCTGCGGTGGGCATTTCTTGGTGTTGGGACAGAAGTGCTTTGCTTCACTTTCTTTTCTTTCTAAGGGCGTTTCGCATTCAGGACAATGGTCAATATAGTGAATTGGCCTGGCTCCGGCTTTTCTCTTTTCGAGCACTACTCCTGTGATTTTGGGTATAATTTCTCCGCCTTTTTCCACCAATACAGTATCCCCTTCGAATAACCCCAATCGCTCGATTTCATTGGCATTGTGTAAAGAAGCCCTTTTCACTGTGGTTCCTGCCAGATGGACGGGGGCAAGGTTTGCTACCGGTGTGATAGCACCAGTCCTTCCCACTTGATAGGTTATGGACAATAACTCACTTTGTGCACTTTCAGCCTGATACTTAAAAGCGATAGCCCATCTGGGTATTTTGGCAGTAAATCCCAATTCCTCCCTTTGTTCATAGTCATTGATTTTCAGGACCACGCCATCTGTGTCCAAAGGAAGTCCAAAGCGCTTCTCTTTCCAGGATTCTATGTATTGTAATACTTCCCTGATGCTCTTGCATTTGGTGTAAGTGGGAGATACATTGAAACCCCAATTTTCAAGGATTTGTATGGCTTCATCGTGTTGATTTACCCCTATATCCTCTCCTAAAAGCTGGTAAAAATAACAGTTCAACCTCCTCTTTGCTACAACACGACTGTCCTGCATTTTGACGGTGCCCGAAGCCGCATTTCTCGGGTTGGCCAAAAGTGTCTCCCCGTTTAATTCCCGCTCTGCATTTATTTTGTCAAATTCTTTTCTTGGCAGGAAAACTTCCCCCCTGACCTCGAATTTTTCCGGTATGTTTTTTCCTTTGATCTGGATGGGAATGTTTCTTATAGTTTTGATATTTTCAGTGACTACATCACCTTTGGTGCCATCTCCTCTGGTGACGGCACGGATCAATTTTCCGTTTTCATAGACCAAACTAATAGCTACGCCGTCAAACTTTAACTCGCAAAAATATTCGTAATTCCTATGACCCAGGCCTTTTACCACCCTCTCATCGAAAGCCAGCAACTCTTCTTCAGAATACGTATTGCCCAAGGAAAGCATCCTGTATTCATGCAAGGCTGTTTCAAATTCTTTGGTAATGGTACCGCCCACCCTTTGGCTTGGACTGTCTGCTTGCAAAAATTCCGGAAACTCTTTTTCCAAACGTATCAGTTCTTCCAGTAGCTGGTCAAACTCAAAATCTGAAATTTCGATTCTGTCCTCCTGATAATAAAGATGGTTATGGTAGTTGATCAATTGACTTAATTCGTCAATTCTGGATTTGGCTTGTTGTGGGCTCATAGGTTTTTCCGGAAGTACTTTCAGGTAAGTTCCCAAAATTAAGCTTTGTAGTAGGAATGGCAAAGGATAAATCTACAGACAATGGTTTTTATTTGATGGGGGAATAAATGACAGGTATTGATTATATTTGCTCCCATAACCCCATTATGAGTAAAAAAGCAGAAATAGAATCAAAAATTCTTGATGTAGCCTATAAGCTCTTTTTAGTGCAAGGATATAAAAATACCACCATGGATGATATCTCCCAAGGTTTAGGTATGAGCAAAAAAACTTTGTACAAGTATTTCCCCGGAAAAATGGAATTGCTTGCGGCCTCCTTTGATTTGTTGAAAAACCGACTTTCCCTAAAAGTGGAAACTTTGGTAGACAATAAATATTTACCCTATACCGCCAAGCTGAAGTCTATGCTGACCCTTGTTGCTTCGGACCTGGCACCCATCAACCCTGAATTGTTGGAAGATCTTCGGGAACATGCTCCGGAAATATGGAAAGAACTTCAGGCCTATATTCGGGATTCAGCTTACCTGAGATTTCAGAAGTTGATCCAGGAAGGGGTGAACAAGGGTTTTGTGGCTCCTCATGTGAATGTCAGTTTGGTGGTTTTGATATACGCCTCTGCCATTCAAAACCTGATTGACCCTAAATTTTTATTACAATTTCCCGCGGGTATGAAAAACAGCATGGGTTTAACGACTGCTGAAATCTTCGATCAGGCAATTCAGATTATTTATCAGGGTATTTTGACGGATGAAGCCAAACAGGAATTTCAAAAAAATTAGGTTTGAATTATTCAGGATTGGATTTTGTCATCCATTTTTTGTAGGCAATTGCAATTGGATCTATTTGATAATTCCCAAATAATCAGATCTAATAAATCCTTTTGGGTTTGCCCTTTATAGTCTATTGGTCCTTAGGATTTTGAAATAATTGGCCTAATTGTCTTGGTCTTGAAGAGCTTAGCAAAAGTTTCCATTACAATTCAATTTTCTATATTTGCACCCAATGAAAAAGAAAGAGTTTAAAAGGTATACCGTTACCTCTGCGTTACCCTATGCCAATGGTCCACTTCATATTGGTCATTTGGCCGGATGCTATATTCCTTCAGATATTTATGTACGCTATCTAAGGTCAAATAAGAAAGATGTTGTATATGTATGCGGTTCGGATGAACATGGTGTTGCCATTACCATCAAAGCGAAAAAGGAGGGTATTAGCCCTCAGGAAGTTGTGGACCGCTACCATGAAATGATGAAGAAAAGCTTTTTGGAATTCGGGATTAGTTTTGATCACTATTCACGGACCTCTGCAAAGATCCACCATGAAACTGCTTCAGGTTTTTTCAAAGATTTATATGATAAAGGTGAATTTTTGGAGCAGACCACAGAACAATACTATGATGAGGAAGCAGGCCAGTTTTTAGCTGATAGGTATATTGAAGGAACCTGCCCCAAGTGTGGAAATGAAGGTGCCTATGGAGACCAATGTGAAAAATGTGGCAGTTCCCTTAGTCCAACTGACCTGATCAACCCAAAATCCAAACTTAGCGGAAGTATACCTGTCCTGAAAGAAACCAAACATTGGTTTTTGGATTTGGCCAGATATACTGATTTTCTGAAAAACTGGATTTTGGTTGAGCATGAGCATGATTGGAAAAATAATGTTTTGGGTCAGTGCCGATCCTGGTTAGAAGCAGGTGAAGGACTTCAGGCGAGATCAATGACCCGGGATATGGATTGGGGGATACCGGTGCCGGTGGAAGGTGCAGAAGGAAAGGTTTTATATGTTTGGTTTGATGCACCTATAGGATATGTCTCGAGCACGAAAGAATGGGCGACCGAAAAAGGCATTGATTGGGAACCCTATTGGAAGGATCGGGACACCAAACTGGTACACTTTATTGGAAAAGATAACATTGTTTTTCATTGTATTATTTTTCCTGCTATTCTGAAAACGCATGGGGGATATGTATTGCCAGATAATGTGCCTGCAAATGAATTCCTTAATCTTGAAGGTGATAAAATTTCCACTTCCAGGAACTGGGCTGTTTGGTTACATGAGTATTTGGAGGAGTTTCCCGGCAAACAGGATGTGCTTCGTTATGTCCTGACGGCAAATGCCCCAGAGACCAAAGACAATGACTTTACCTGGAAGGATTTCCAATCCAGAAATAATTCGGAACTAGTGGCTATATATGGTAATTTCGTCAATAGAGCTGTGGTGCTTACCCATAAGTTTTTTGACGGGAAAGTACCTTCCATATCCGAACTGCAAGATATTGATAAAGAAATTCTTCAGCTATTGAAGGAATTTCCTGATAAAATCGCAGCTTCAATTGAAAGATATAGGTTTAGGGAGGCCTTGTCCTTTGTGATGGATTTTGCAAGAATGGGTAATAAATATCTGGCAGATACAGAACCTTGGAAAACCATCAAGGAAGATCAGGTTCGCACGGGAACTGTTTTGAATATTGCCTTGAATATAGCGGCAAATGTAGCGATAGTAGCGGAACCCTTTTTACCCTTCACTTCAGCCAAAATTTTCGAAATGTTCAAACTGGAGGACTTAAAATGGGGAGATGTTGGAAATCCCGACCTATTGAAGGTCGGTGTTTTACTTAATCCTGCGGCCTTGTTGTTTGATAAGATAGAAGATAAGGTAGTGGAGGCCCAAATCAATAAATTATTGGAAGCAAAAAAGAGAAATGAATTGGCCAATGCTCAGGCTACACCCATGAAAGAAGTCATTTCATATGATGATTTTGCCAAATTGGATATGAGGGTAGTGAGAGTCTTAACGGCAGAACCAATGCCCAAATCGAAGAAATTGCTTCGCTTGACTGTGGATACCGGTTTAGGGGTGAGGACTGTCCTTAGCGGTGTTGCTGAGCACTTTAAACCAGAAGATTTAGTGGGGAAACAGGTAACCATGCTGATCAATTTAGCCCCAAGGAAAATGATGGGAATAGATTCAGAAGGAATGATCCTGATGGCTGAGGATAGAGATGGTAGCCTTAGGCTGCTACAACCCAATAATTCAACTACAGATGGGTCGACGATTTCCTGACCAAAAATACCACCCATTAGGGTGGTATTTTTGTCCATACTCCCTTCTGAAATTAAATTTAGGGTTAAGTTTTTAGGAGCCTTGAATGGTTTGAAAAATTTTATCAATTGTATTTTGTTTTTTTGAAATTCTCCTAAATATTATTTGAGAAGAAGGACCTCAGATAATTATTTTTTTGTTTGTTTTTTAAAAACAAGTATATTCAATCATAATCATAGTTTTAATCAAAATTTTAGGGATATGGATACAAATAAATACCTGATAGGTGAGAATTTTGATGAAATGTTCATCAAAGAGGGTGAATGTAGAACCCATTATCAGGATTTTTTAAAGCTTTTGTCGAAAACTAGTCCAAAAAAAATGTCTCATCTGCAGCATTCAGCCAATAAAACGCAGGTAGCTATGGGGATGACTTTTAATGTGTACCATGATAACCAAGGAGTGGAAAAAATTCTTCATTTGGATATCGTCCCGAGGATTATTGCCCATCAGGAGTGGAAGCATCTGGAAGCTGGGTTGAAACAGAGGATTTATGTGCTGAACCAATTTATCCATGATATCTATAATGACCAAAAGGTTTTAAAGGACAAGATAATCCCCGAGGACCTTGTGTTGGGCAGCAAGGATTACCTCAAACCCTGTCAAGGCCTTACGCCTCCAAAAGGAATCTGGTGCCATATTACCGGAACAGACCTGGTCCGTAATAACGATGGAAAGTATTATATTTTAGAAGATAACCTCCGCTGTCCATCCGGTGTCTCTTATATGCTTGAAAGCAGGGAAATCATTAAAAGGGCCTATCCTGATCTTTTCAACAAACTCGGCGTAATGCCTGTTTCCGATTACCCGGTTAAACTCTTGAAGATGTTGCAGTATATTTCCAACAAAAGCAAGCCTGTGGTTGGGGTATTGACTCCGGGCATTTACAATTCAGCTTATTTTGAACATTCCTACCTCGCTTTGCAAATGGGAGTGGAGCTTGTGTCCGGTGTTGACTTGGTTACTAAGGGTAAAAAAGTATTTATGCAGACCACTAAAGGATTGGAGCAGATTGATGTACTTTACCGAAGAATAGATGATACTTTTTTAGATCCATTGACCTTTAATCCTGACTCCATGTTAGGAGTTCCAGGTATTTTTGACGCCTACAAAGCAGGGAATATTGCCATTGCTAATGCCCCAGGAACAGGGGTGGCGGATGATAAAGCGGTATATGCCTATGTTCCCAGGTTGATTAAATATTATCTTGGAGAAGATCCTATTTTGGAAAATGTTCCCACCTATTTATGTAGGGAAGAGAAAGAAAGGAAATATGTCCTGGATCACATAGAGGAATTGGTGGTGAAGGAAACTAATGCTGCCGGTGGTTACGGGATGTTGATCGGACCCAAATCGACCAAAGAAGAACACGCAAAGTTCAGGGAACTGATTAAAAAAAATCCTACCAATTATATTGCACAACCCACCTTATCATTATCTACGGTTCCAACTTGGACGGAAGAAGGTTTGCAGGGACGTCATGTGGATTTAAGACCTTACATCTTATATGGCGAGGAGATAGAAGTGATTCCCGGAGCTTTAACAAGGGTTGCTTTGAAAAAAGGGTCATTGGTGGTGAACAGTTCACAGGGAGGAGGAAGTAAAGATACATGGGTATTGTATAACTGATATTCAATTAAAACTTAACAAGATGCTAAGCAGAGTCGCGAATTCCATATATTGGCTGGGAAGATACCTGGAAAGAGCCGAGAATTATGCCAGGTTCATAGATGTAAAATTTAATCTGATGCTTGATCTTCCTCCGGATCTGAAAGCCCAATGGGAACCTTTGATAATTACCACGGGGGACCAGGATTTGTACAAAAAAAAATATGATACTTTCGAAAGTAAAAAGGTAATCCATTTTCTGACATTTGATACCGAAAACCCAAACTCAATCATATCCTCCATCAGTTTTGCGCGGGAAAATGCGAGGGTTATCCGAGAGAACCTGACCAAAGAGACCTGGGAGAAGTTGAATGAACTTTATCATTTTGTACAGAAAAGTGCGGAAAAAAAAGATAACGGAAAAGATGATCCAAGGTCATTTTTCGAAAGTGTTAAAAACCAAATTTTGTTGCTTTACGGATTAGCAGACAGCACTGTGGTAAGAACCGAAGGATGGTATTTCAGGCAGCTGGGAATGTTTCTTGAAAGGGCTGATAAGACAAGTAGGATTGTGGATGTCAAATACCATATTCTTTTGCCCTCTCCAAATTGGGTAGGTACGCCATTGGATTTTTTACATTGGACAGCATTACTTAAATCAGTTACTGCTTTCAATACTTACAGGAGACTATATGGCAATATTGAACCATCCAAAGTTGTGGAGTTTTTAACATTGAACAAGTACTTTCCCAGGTCTGTGTTTTTTTGTATCAAAGAAGCTGAGCTTTGCCTGCATAAAATTTCAGGTAGCTCAGAAGGAGGATTTGGAAATCCAGCTGAAAAGACCATTGGTGGATTAAGGTCCAAGCTTGAGTTTACTGAAGTTGAAGACATCATTCAGTTGGGTTTGCATGAATACCTTGACCAGCTTCAGATGAAAATAAATCAGATTTCTGACAAAATAAATACCAACTTCTTCCAAATAAAGGATAACTTTAGTATTCAAAATTCGATTCAAGAATGACCTTTTGTCTAGGAATAAAAACCAAATATGGTATTGTTGGCCTTTCCGATACCAGAATTACCTCAGGAACTGAAACCACCACTTCAAAAAAAGTTTTTACTGTAAATCGGGAAAAACATACTTTTTTCATCATGACCTCAGGTCTACGGTCAGTTAGGGATAAGGCCATTACCTATTTTTCCGAAGTTATTGAGGAACAGGATCAGGATTTTACCAAACTCTATAAAGCAGTAAATGAATTTGGGAATCAGGTAAAAAGGGTAGCTGCGGAAGACAGAAAAAATCTGGAAGAAGCAGGACTCTCTTTTAATCTATTTTCCATTATTGGAGGACAATTGGAAGAGGATAAAAGTCCTAAGCTTTACCTGTTGTATCCGCAAGGCAACTGGATTGAGATCAGACGAGGAACTCCATTTGTAACAATAGGTAATACAGGAGCAGGAAACCCCATATTGCGTCGTTCCCTACAATATGAAGACTCATTGGATTACGCGCTCAAATGTGCTTTTTTGGCCTTTGATGCTACGAGGATTTCCGCCAACGATGTGGATTATCCTTTGGACACTGTTATTTTGGAGAACGACCATTATCATACCGTCGAGAAAAGATTCGAGCAGAGAGAATTGCAACATATCTCCAGTTTTTGGAATGAAAGAATCAAAGAAGCAATCCGGGAACTACCAGCCGAAATACTTCATAAAGCATTTAGTGATGAAACCCCAGTTTCCTCTTGATGGTTAAATTAGAAATTCAGCATTTTACAAGGTATGAATACAGCGAACATGTGTTGCTGAATCCCCATAATCTCTTTTTGATTCCCCAACAACGGTCCTACTTTACTATTGAAAAATCGAGATTAGTGATTGATCCCAATCCTCAAGGAATGAATGAACGGTTGGATATGGAGGGTAATTCTTACTATCAGTCCTGGTTTTTGGAAGAAACCAATTCTCTTCAAATTGAGGCAGACTACATTATGCAACTGGAAACCTATAATCCCTATGGTTTTATCATGTCCGGAAATGTAGACTTTCCTTTTTCATTTTTTAAATATCCCAGTGAACAATACCTGTATCTTCAACCTTATCTTAAAACAGATGAAGTCAAGGAGTTGAAGGAATTTACCCTGTCCATTCTTAATGATTCCAAAGATATGATCAGCTTTTTGGTAAACCTTATTGGTTTGATCCACAAAGATTGGAGGCATACAATAAGGCAGGACCCGGGAATCTGGACTACTTCCAAAGTGTTTGAAATAAAAGAAGGTTCATGTAGGGATCTGTCCTGGATGTTGATGAATTTATTAAGAAGTATTGGGTTGGCCACTAGATTTGTGAGCGGTTATGCATTCAACCCCGAATTAGAAGAAGGTCATGAATTGCATGCCTGGGTAGAATTATATCTTCCAGGAGCGGGATGGCTTGGGCTTGATCCAAGCTTAGGATTACTTACAGATCATTTTTATATTCCCCTATCCATTAGTTTTGATCCTAAGAACACCCTTCCTGTACAAGGTACCTATGGGGGATTGGCAAGTTCAAAGTTAAATGCTGAAGTTTGGATCCGGCCACTTTGAACCATTGAAATAATTGTTTGGGTTTATCCGAACATTTTTTTTATAATATCTGTATTAGTCAAGGACAAAACTAAAGCAAATGAATTTACTGGGCGCTGTCATTTTCCTAATGGCAATATTACTCTTTTCAACTTTCCTAAATTGGTATGTCTTTCAGGCCGTGAAGACACTTGCCCAGACTTTGGAGTCGGTTAAGGCACAAAATTGGATCCACTTGGCATATTGGATGCTATTTGGAGGTATTTCGGTCTGGTATATCTGGACCTTTGTTAAAATATCCATCACCGGAGAATTTTCATTTTCCACCCAAACTATGTTGAATGTTTTTTTAACTGTCGTTGTCACCCAATTGGTGTGCATCGTGTTTTTATTTGCTGAGGATATTTTTAGGAATTCACAGGCAATAACCACTTATTTTTGGAATAAATCCGGAGGATTTGAATTGCCTTCCCGAAAAATTTGGGTGAGTATTTTGGCTTTTATCATTTCTGCTATTCCATTCTTTGGTTTTGTTTATGGCATGGCTTTCGGAAAACACAATTTTAAAGTGCATAAGGAGATTATCTTTTTTGAAAATCTTCCTGAGGCTTTTGATGGATTTACCATTACACAGATATCAGATATACATGTGGGCAGCTTTAAAAATCCCAAGCATATTCAAAAGGGCATTGATTTGGCGGTAGCCCAGAATTCAGATCTATTTGTGTTTACAGGAGACCTAGTAAACCATAAAGCAGATGAAATAGAACCATTTATTGATCAGTTTTCTATGATTAAAGCACCATATGGACAGTTTTCCATCATAGGTAACCATGATTATGGAGATTATATTGCATGGCCAAGTAAAGAAGCAAAGGAGGAGAATTTTATAAAATTCAAGGATCAGCATAAAAAACTTGGCTATAGACTTTTGCTTGATGAAAGTATTAAAATTGAAAAAGAGGGACAATACATTCAGTTGTTGGGAGTGGAAAATTGGGGCGTAGGCTTTGGGGCAAGGGGTGATCTGGATAAAGCATTGCAAGAAACTGCAAATGAAGACTTCAAAATCCTTTTATCCCACGATCCTTCACATTGGGATGCAGAAGTCAAAAACAATCCCAATCCCATCCATCTGACACTTTCCGGTCATACACATGGAATGCAGTTTGGTATTGAAACTCCAATAATTAGATGGAGTCCGGTTCAATACCGATATCCCAATTGGGCCGGTTTGGCTGAAGAAAATAAAAAATATCTGTACGTCAATAGGGGTTTTGGCTTTCATGCCTTTTCCGGAAGAGTAGGGATTTGGCCGGAAATAACCGTTATCGAATTAAGGAAAAAGAGATAGGTTTGAATTTTCCCATGGCTTTAAACCTTTTTAACTGCATTGGGTTTTAAAAATATGAATGCGATTTTTATTTTTATAGTATTTATTTCCGTGGATTTGCAGGAAAAACCAAAACAATTGGAGGATTTTCGATGGAAAAACAGATTGGTCCTGATCTTTCAAAATGATAATGAACCAAAAGAAGTCCTTTCTGACAGTTTAATGAAGGAAATTAAGGAAAGAAAGATAATCTATTTTTTTATTGGAGAAGGAGTGAAAAGTAATGCTGAGATCGATTTTTCAAGCTCATTTAGGGAAGGTCTGAAAAACCGTTATCAGATGGGTAAAATTAAAAACTCCTGGGTGCTTATAGGTCTGGATGGGGGTATTAAAATGAGGAAAGAAGAGGAACTGGATTGGAGTTTGGTTTTCAAAACCATTGATTCCATGCCCATGCGCCAATCCGAAATTAAATATAAGAATTAGTAAAAAATCAAGAATATTAGGATTTAACTTATTATTTCTTTATAAAAATACCTAATAAAGGTTATTTTTATAAAGAAATAGTCAGTCTATATTTGAGGATAAATTGATTGCCTATGAAATTCTTTTACCTGTCAACATTTAATAATAACCAAGGTTTTTTTGAAATACACCATAGGGATTGTCCTAGCTTACCTTCTGTTCATCAAAGAGATTATATAGGACCTTTTAGTAATGCAAAGGAAGCTTTGAAGAAAGCTATCAACTTCAACCCCAATGCTTCGCTCTGTCCAATTTGTTCCCGAAAATTGGTTAAAAAGGAAGGTTCTTCCCCTAGCCAGGTTATCGGATAATAGAGAGGGTCAATATTGATCCAACATATATTTTATGATGTCCGTCGTGGTTACAATTCCCTTGAGTTCCTCGCCGTCTACCACTGGCAGGGCGTGAAATTCCTCCGTGGCAAAAATTACTGCCACATCCCTAATGGAATCATTACTGTTTATCACTTTTGGTTTGGAGGTCATTACCTGCTTGATGTTTAAAATCTCAAGCACTGCCTCGTCTGCACCTTCCTGGTTTTCAAATAAGGCGCCAAAAGTCAATCGATTGATATCTGTACGGCTAATAATTCCTGTAACTTTTTTGCCTGCAAGTACAGGGACATGTCTTATTTTATTTTTTCTGAACAAGGCAACCACATTTTGCAGCGGCTCATTTTCCTGAACGGCATATACATGGGTGGTCATAATGCTGCTTATAGGTTCTCTCTTTTTCATATCCATCTTGGGTTTGATTTATTACCTCTAAACTATCTTATTTCAGAATATAAAACCCTGATAAAAGTCACCTTTACTATTGATTTTTATGGTTCCTGAGAACAAAGCATGGTATGACTTCGGATCTGAATGCCAGATTGGAAAGACATAATCAGGGCAGAAACCCTTATACAAAAAAGGGATTGCCATGGGAGCTTATTTACTTTCGGGAATGTGAGAAAAGAGCAGAGGCGATGAGATTGGAAAAACAGATTAAAAATCTGGGAACCAGAAGGTTTCTAGAAAGCTTGGGATAAAGATGATATAATTTTCATCATTTTTTGGAATTAAGGTCTTAAGGTTATTATTTTCGGGAATCAATTCAAAGTGTGGCGCTTCCTGACTGAGGTCAGGATGGTCGCAGGTCCGGTGAATTAATAAAAGGAATACATAAATTAAATAAACGGGGTGTGGCGCAGTCCGGTAGCGTACACGTCTGGGGGGCGTGTGGTCGCAGGTTCAAATCCTGTCACCCCGACAGTTAAAAGGCAGTCACTAAGGACTGCCTTTTTTTAAATCAAAACAGCCAACAATTCTGATGGAGATTGGAATTTGGATACTTGATCTGTCTCAAGTTCTTCGTTAAGTTGATACTCCAGTTCAAATATCAGCCCATCCACAAATATGCTGTCCATTTTCAATTCATTATAAAAATTTGCATTCTTTCTATTGCCTGTTAGTGGAATTCCATAAGAATTGAAAACCTCAATGGCCTTTTTCTTTTTTTCGTAATTTCCCATTTGGATGATGCTTTTAAATAGATCAATGCTATTATTTTTTTACCCAATCGAAAGAATTATTCCATACAGCATCTGATCAACTGATTTTAAAATATTCTTCTTTTTTCTGATTGGTATTCTTACGAAAAAGTTGCTTGTAATGTTAAAAAAAAGACAGTTAAAGTTTTCATTCTTCAACCGTCTTAAGATAGTTTTCCCAATCTTCCAAAGTGTCTATGTCAGAAAGATAAGCTAACAGACAGTAAGATCTTTTTTTTGCCCTAACTACGTTTAAGGATAGCTCCAATACATTCCCGGTGCTCCAAGGAATATTTTGAAACAGTTCCGGAAAAACTTCTTTCAACCCTAAAAGGTAATAACCGCCATCTGTAGCAGGGCCTAAAACCACTTCATGATTTTCCAGACTTTCAAATGCTTCAAGCAAAATCTCTTTATTCATAGATGGGCAATCTGTTCCTATCAACAATGCAGATTTGTAACCTTTTTCAAATACTTCAATGAATGCATTTGACATCCTTTCTCCCAGATCATTGCCTTTTTGAAGACTGCTCTGAAAGTTGGATGGTGTACCAGTTGGTAAATCTTCAATTAAGTCTGAAAAATAAATAAAAACATCCAAATCAGTCAAAGCCTGTAATTGTTTGAAAGTTGTGTCCACCAAATACCCATAAATTTCCAAGGCCTTTTGGTCCCCAAGACTTACGGCCAATCTAGTTTTTACTTTGCCCAAAACAAGATTTTTTTGAAAAACTATGATCGCATTTTGGTATCCTGATTTCATTTCTAAACAGAAATTAGTTACTTGGTTTTTAAAGTATTTGCTTCATTTTCTTTCTAAAAAATGATATTTAAATGGTTTTTAAATCTCATTTAATTTATTTCCTGTAAAGATTTCAAGTTTTTTAAATTCTTTTGTTAACTCAGTTAAAGATTTCTCCACTCCCATTCTTTCTAATGAGGAGGCACCGACAAAACCATGTGCCTTGGTTTTCTCCAGGACAATTCGAACATCCTCAGGCGTATTTAATGGTCCTCCATGAGTAAGGAAAAAAATACCGGGATTTATATTTTTTGCTGCAGAAATAATCTGGTTGGTTCTTTCTATGGCATCTTCCATTGTACAAGAAGCATCTGTAACTCCAATTGAGCCTCCAACGGT
>Ga0114946_10000385_pt1 | contig 28949 bp, 27 predicted proteins | sample WalLakDeSediment_FD_88676 | JGI IMG/M metagenome (GOLD analysis project Ga0114946, IMG submission 88676) | Lake sediment microbial communities from Walker lake, Nevada to study Microbial Dark Matter (Phase II) - Walker Lake 11/02/13 Deep Sediment | ecosystem: Environmental > Aquatic >... | reverse complement strand
TGGCGCCGCTGTACCCGCCCGTGCCCGACTCGTCGATGTAGAAGAAGCCCAGCACCACGCGCGTCTTGAAGGCGGCGTCCGGGAAGTTGCGGATCACCCCGCGCTGCCACTCCGCGCCGGTGTCGGTCATGAAGTCGGTGTACTGCTGGCGGAACGTGATGTTGCCCTGGTCGTCGCGGTCGCCGATCGCGACGCGCAGGGCGCCCGCCGGCATCTTGGCCTTGTAGTCGAACGTGACCCGCAGGCAGGCCGCGTTGGTCAGGTCGAAGGTGGTGTAGCGCAGCAGCGTGTTGACCTCGGTGCAGGTGCGGCGGGGATCGGAGATCTGGCCCGGGTAGGTGGCGTTGCACGCCAGGTCCCGGCCAAAGCTGCCGCCGCCCACCGCCCACAGGCTGGCCGAACCGTGCGACGCGTCGCACGTGCGCCGGCCCCAGCCCACCACGTCCGAGCGGCCGGGGAAGATGCTGCAGCGGTCCGCCACGCTCCACTTGGAGGTGGTGATGGAGGGGAAGGCCGGGTCCTCGAAGCTCTCGGTGTGCACCCGGACGATGCCGATGCCCTGGAGCGGGATGGAGACCGCGATCGGCTCGTCAACCTCGCTGTCGACGGCGGGCACGTGGACCGCGATGGCCTCGGGCTGCCCATAGGCCCCGAGCGGTGCGCCGTCTGGCGTCACGGCCCACCACGAGAGGCCTACCACTCCGAAGACCGCGAGCGCGGCCAATACCTGGGTCGCCAGTCGGACGTTCATGGGCATCTGTCTCCTGCCAGAGGTACCGCGGTGGGGGCGGACGGCGCGTCCACGGCATTGTAGCCGCCGCCGCTCACGCGTGTCAAAGACCTTTTCCGCGGTGTATCATGCCCGCCGATGCGCCCACGCCACGCAGTCCGCTCGCCCGGCGCCGGACCGCGGCCCGCCGCGCCGCCCGCCGCGCCGCAGGGTCACGCCGGGCGCGGTCACGCTGGGCGCCGGCCGACCGTATTAACGGGTGACGGCGCCGGACGAGCGGGCCCGCTGCGGGCCGCGAACGCCTCGTGAAGGCGCGGCCGGCGGACGAGGTGTACCTGGACCTCGTCCATCGCTACCAGGCGCCCATCCTGCGGTACATCCACCGCCTGGTGGGCGACCCGGACACCGCCGAGGAACTGACGCAGGACACCTACATGAAGGCCTACAGCGCGCTCGATCGGCTGGAGCTGACCGCGGACGCGGAGGACCGTCGCCGCGCCTGGCTCTACCGCATCGCGCACAACACCGCCACCGACCACCTGCGGCGCCGCGCCCGCCTGCGCTGGCTGCCACTGGGGCGGGCGGCCGCCGTAGGCGCGAGCGATCCGGAAGCCACCGCGCTCGCCGGGCAACCGGTGCAGAGCGCGCTGCGCGCGTTGCGCCCGGAGCAGCGTGAGGTGATCCACCTGTTCCTGGAAGCCGAACTCACCGCGCCCGAGGTGGCCGAGGTGCTGGGGCTCACCGCCGCGGCGGCGCGCAAGCGCCTGCAGCGGGCGCGGGCGGCCTTCGAGGCCGCGTACGTCTCCGAAGCGCCACCGGAGCCGCCCGATCCGCGGCGCGACACCGGCGGGCCGTCGACGTGACGTGCGAGCGCGCGACCGACTGGATCTGGTCGGATCCGCCGTCGGCACCGGCAGACCGAGCCGCCCTGGAGCGGCACGTGGCCTCCTGCCCGCGCTGCGCGGCCGAGGTGACGGGCATCCTGCGCCTGCGCGCCGCCCTGGCCGCCGACCCACCGCCCGAACCCAGCCCGCGGCTGCGGACGTCGCTCCTGACCGTGCCCGGCCGCGTCCGCGCCCGCCGGCGCCTGGCCCTGATCGCGCTGCCCGCGGCCGCCGTCCTATGCCTGGCCGCCTCCTCCTTGCTGTGGCTGCCGGCGGTGCCGTGGCCCCAGCCGGACGGCGCGGCCCTGGCCCCGGGCCCGGGCGTGCCCGGCGCGCTCGCGCCGGCCGGCGGAGAACCCGGCGCAGCCACCGCGCAATCGACGGCGGCGCGCGACGCACCGGGCTCCGTAGCGGCGCGGGCCGCCACCGCGCCGCCTGTGCCGCCGGAGCCGTCACTCCAGACGCCGCCCGTCCTGGCGCACGCGGCGCCGCCCACGCCGTGGCCGGCCGCGCCGGCGAGCGGTACGGAGGGCGCACCCGCTCCCACCCGCGCTCGACCGCACGTGCCCCCCGCGGCGCCGCCGGCGGCAACCGCCCAGCCCGCGGCGCCCACGCCCACTGCCGCCGCCGAGTTGTCCGAGCCGCAGCCCGGCCCCAGCCCGGCGGCGGGAGGCATGCCGGCGGCAAGCCCTACGCCGGAGCCGCCGGGCATCCTGCCGCTGCTTACGGAGACACCCGTGTCCGCGCAGCCGGCGCCGCCCGGGCCCACGCCCACCGACGCCGGCCGCAGCGCCACCACCCTGCCGCCCACCGTCTCCCCCGTCCCGCCGCGCTCCACGCCCCAGGCCACGGAGCCGGCGCCGCCGCCAGGACCTGGGCCGCCGCAGACTCCGGAAACGCCGCCCGACCCCGTGCCGCCCGCATCGCCGTCCCCGGCCCCGGCCACGGCCACGCCGGCGGCCAGCCGCACGGCCATCCCCAGCTCCACGGCCATCCCCAGCTCCACGGCCAGCCCCAGCCCCACGGCCAGCCCCAGCCCCACGGCCAGCCCCACCGCCACGCCGTAGCCGGCGCTCAACGCCGGCCGGGACCGGCTGCCTCCGGCGCGTAGCCCGTCAACTCCACATAGCCGTGACCGGTCACCGGCCTGCCCCCGGCGCGGCCGGTGACGCGCACGGCACCCTCCCAGTAGCGGATGAAGGTAGAGAGCTCCTGGTCCGCCAGCAGCGGCTCCACCTCCAGGTCCACGTCCAACCCGCGCCCGGAGACCGTCAACCGCCAGCCGGCGGGGTACTCCGCTCCGGTGCGCGGGCTCCTCCACGCCCCACGTGGGACCACGGCGAACTCGTGGCGCTCGATGTGTCGGGTGCCGCCCGCCGGGTCCACCAGCGTGCCGCTGGACACCTGGGCCACGCCGCCGCCGGCCTCGCGGATCTGGAACAGCATCAGGTCGACACCGTCGTCGAGCTGGAGCGAGAACCAGTCCCAGCCGGTCTGCGACCCGGCGTCCAGCGCGCTGGTGGACCATTCGTGGTCCATCCAGGCCAGACCGGCCACCCGCGCCGCGCGGCGGGCCGTGGTGAGGGTGCCGGTGGCCTCCAGTCGGGTGTACGACACGTACATGGACGCGTTGCCCGCCTGTGGGCCCTTGGGGCTGTAGCCGTCGCGGCCGTGCAGCACCAGCGGCTTGGCCGGCCGCAGCGTCAGGTCCACCGCCGTGGCCGCGGTGGAGGCCCGCAGGCGGAAGGCGGAGCCCTCGGGTCCCGAGCGCTCCACGGACCAGCCGCCCACCCAAACCGCGAAGGGCTCCGCCACCGCGCCGGCCAGCCCCAGGGCGCCGCGCTCCAGCCGCTCGTCCGAGGCAAACGCCGCGCCCTCCACGTCGGTCACGGCGAAGTGGGCCAGGTACACCTGGTTGGCCGCCCAGGCGGAGCGGCGCTCCGCGGCAGCGCGCTCCGGCGTCACGGCGTTGCGGAAGAAGGTGGCCTGGAAGCCGAAGCGCTCGCCGTCCGCGGCGGCCAGGTTGCCCGTCAGGTACCACCACTCCGTGCGGTACTCCGGGTGCGGGCCGTGGTCCCGCGGGAACCGCAGCGGCAGCGGCCCCGTCACCCTGGCATACGCCTGGTCCTGGGGGCCGGCGGAGAGAAAGCCCACCGGGCTGGCCGATATGTGGCCGCCGGCACCCGGCGCGTCGCAGGCCGCGTTCAGCAGCGACCAGGCGCCGAGCATCGCGCCCGCCACCGCGGCCGCGGCGGCTCCGGGCGGGCGGACGGGCCGGGGCGCGCCGACCCCGGGGGCCGCGGCGCGGCCCGGGTCGCGACGCCGGCGCAGCCGAGAGGGCATGGGCCTACTCCTCGCGCAAGGCCTGGGCAATGGGCAGCCGACCCAGCCGCCACGCCGGGAAGGCCCCGGCCAGCAGCGCGGCCGCCACCGCCAGAGCCAACGCCAATATGAACGGGCCACTTCCCACGTGCGCGTCCACCGTCCAGCCGAACGAGCGCCGGTTGATCACGTGGATCAGCACCAGAGCCAGACTCAGCCCCGCCGGCCAGCTCAACAACCCGGCGGTCGCGCCCACCAGGCCCGATTCCAGCAACGTGAGGCCGCCGAGCTGGCGCCGCGTCAGGCCCGTGGCGCGCAACGTCGCGTGCTCGCGCGCGCGCTCCAGCTGCAGCGACAGGAGCGCCGACAGCACGCCCATGAACGCCACCACCACGGCCAGCAGGCGCAGCGCGCCGGTGATGGCAAACGCCCGGTCAAACACGCCCAGCACCGCCTCCCGCAGGCCGCGGGTGGAGCGCACCTCCACGGCCCCGAAGGGCGCCAGCTCCCGGCGCAAGCGCGTCACCAGCGCGTCCGGGTCGGCGCCGGGAACCAGGTCCAGCGCCACCGACGTGAGGCGATCGTCCTGCCAGTGCGACCGGTACACCGCGTCGGCCATGAGGACCACGCCGTGACTGGAGGCGTAATCGCGGAACACGCCGGCCACCCTGAAGCCGCGCGGGCCGGCGTCCGTGACGAGCACCAGCTCGTCGCCTGCCCCGAGCGCCAGCCGCCGCGCGAACGGTTCGGAGACGATCACGGCGCCGTCGGTCACCGCCCGCCACACGGCGGCGGGCGGCCCAAGCGCGTCCACGTAGCGCCTGCGCTCGCCGGCCAGGTCGTCGCCGACCACCACCAGGTCGACCGCGCCGGCGTCCGGCGAGCGGACGGCCGCGTCCAGCGCGGTGGTGGCGCGGGCCACCTGGGGCAGGGCGGCCAGATGCCGCAGCGCTCGCGGGTCCAGCGCTCCCCGGGCCACGGTGGGGCCGACCGACCGCGCCGAGACAAACACATCGGCCCGCAAGGTGCCGGCCAACCAGTCCTCCACGGAAGCGCGGAAGCTGTCCACCATGACCTGGACGCCGATGCTGACCGACACCGCCACGGCCAGCGCCGCAATGGCCACGGCGGTGCGGCTGAGCGCGCGGGTCACGTCGCGCGGGGCCATCCGCCCCACCACGCCAAGGAGCCGGCCGGCCACCGGCCCGGCCAGGGCCATGACGACCAGGGTCACGGCAGGCGCGGCCAGCGCGAAGGCCAGCAACACCCCGGCCAACCCCGCGAACCCGAGGTCCACACGCTGGCCGGGCACCAACAGCACGGCGCCGCCTCCGGCAGCCACCACCAGACCGAGCGCCAGGGCGCGGGGCGCCGCGGCCCGCGCGCCGCGCTCCACGTCGGAACGGCGCATGGCGGCAACCGGCGGCACCGACATGGCCTCGAGAGCCGGCAGCAGCGCCGCGGCCGCGGCCGCCGCCACGCCCAGCACCATGCCGCGCGCCATGGTGGCCGGCGCCATGGTCACCTCGCGCACGTTGGCGACGAAGAACAGGTCGTTGATGGTCTGGGTCACCAGCCCTACCGCCAACCGGCCGAGGACCGCGCCGAGCGCCAGCCCCAGCGCCGCGCCTACCGCGCCCAGGATGAGCGCCTCGGTCAGAACCAGCCCAAACACCTCGCGTCTGGTCACGCCCAGGACGCGGAGGGTGGCCAGGGTCCGCCTGCGCTGCAGCACCGAGAAGCGCACGGTGTTGAAGACCAGGAACATGCCCACCACCAGCGCCATCAGCGCCAGCGCCGACAGGTTCAGGCGAAAGGCGTCGGTCATGGCCTTGACCGTGGCCTGCTGCTCGTCGGCCGCGATCACCACCACGCCCGCCGGCAGCACCGCGTGCACGCGCGCCAGCATGCGCCGTGCGGCACCCGGCTCGTCCGGCACCAACAGGTCGATCCGGTCCAGCCTGCCCGCGCGGTCGAGCAGCTCCTGCGCGGTGGCGATGTCGGCCAGGATCAGGCCCTCCACGGCGCGCCGCGCCAGGGCATCGCCCGGCTCCAACAGGCCCACGAGCGTGGCCCGAGCCTCGCGCGAGCCGCCGTCCAGCGTCAGGCTCCGGCCGGGCGCCAGCCCCGCGCGCTCGGCGGTGCTCCGCGCCAGGACCACGGCGCCCGGTACCGTCAGCAACGGCGCCAGGACGTCGCCGGCGCCGCTGCCGTCGGCGGCGAGGTAGTCGCGGAACGGCGGCTCGGCGAACGGATCTACGCCCAGCAGCGTCAGCGTCTCGCCGCCCAGCTCGCGCACCGCCACCACGCCCTCCACCGCCGGCGCGCTGGCGCGCAGATCCAGCTCCACGCGCAGGCGCCGGTACAGGTTCTCGTCCAGGCCCGTGGGGCCGCCCACCAGTCGGTGCGTCGCCCGGCCGGAGACCGCCGTGGTAGAGAGCCGGAAGGCGGCGAGCGCGCTGCTGTTGGCCAGATCGATGGCCGCGCCCACGGCCACGCCCAGCGCCACGCCGCCGACCAGCAACCCGCTCTGCACCGGGCGTCGCAGCGCGTGCAGCGCCGACACCCGCAACAGCGCCAGCCAGTGGCGCGGCACGCTCACGACGACGACGCCTCCGCCACGCCCCGCACCGCCACCGGCGCCACGCGCCCGTCCTCGATCCGCAGCACCACGTCCGCGGCGGCGGCCACCGTTCGGCTGTGCGTGGCCACCAACAGGGTGCGGCCGCGGTCACGGGTGAGCGACAGCAGCAGGGCCATGATCCGTTCGCCGGTCTCGGCGTCCAGGTTGCCGGTGGGCTCGTCCGCCAGCACGATGCGCGGCTCGGCCGCCAGCGCCCGCGCTATGGCCACGCGCTGCTGCTCCCCGCCGGAGAGCCGGTCCGGAAACGATCCCGCCCGGTCGGCCAGGCCGACCCGGTCGAGCACGGCCAGCGCGGCCATGGAGGCGCCCGCGCCGCGCCCGGTCAGATCCAGGGGCAGGCGCACGTTCTCCAGCACGCTCAGGGTGGGGATGAGGTTGAAGAACTGGTACACGAAGCCGATGGCGTGGCGGCGGAAGAGCGTCCGCTCGCGATCCGGCAGCCGCGTCACGGGCACGCCGGCCACCACGACCTCGCCGTGGTCGGGCTCGTCGATCCCCGCCACCAGGTTGAGCAGGGTGCTCTTGCCCGACCCGCTGCGGCCGAGGACGGCGATGCAGCAGCCGCCCGGCAGCTCCAGGTTCACGTCGCTCAGGACCACGTGCGGCCGCCCGGCCTCGTCGTAGGACTTGCGCACGCCGCAAAAGCGGATGACGGGTTCGGTAACCGACATGGACGGACCCTCGCCCGGCGCCGGCGGCCGGCCGGCCCGGCCGCCCGCGCGCAATCCTAGCACCACTCGCGCCGGGAGCGACGGCGCTATAGTATCCGGCGGCCCGGGCCCGACCGCGCGCGGCGCGCCCGGGCGAGGGCAGCTTCCGCGCGCAGACCCGGATCCGCCATGAGCCCGGCATCGGCGCCACATCCGCCCTCGTCGCCCGCCGACCGTGGGCCCCAGTCCGACCCCATCACGGACCTGGACGCCACCCTGGTGGCGGCCGCGCTTGCCGGCCGCCGCGTCGGCTGTCTGGTGCACGCATTGGCCAGCGTGTCGTCCACCATGGACGAAGCCGCGCGCCTCGCCGCGGCGGGCGCACCGGACGGCACCGTGGTCCTGGCCGACCACCAGACGGCCGGCCGGGGCCGGCTGGGGCGCCGCTGGGAGGCGCCGCCCGGCACCGCCCTGCTCCTCTCCGTGCTGTTCCGGCCGCCGCTGCCGCCGGAGCGCTGGCCGGAGCTGGCCATGGCGGTGGGGCTGGGCGTGTTGGACGCCCTCGAGGCCGCCCCGCCGGCGCTCCCGCCGGGCATGGCGGCGGCCCTGAAGTGGCCCAACGACGTGGTGGTGGGCGACGCCAAGCTGGGCGGGCTCTTGAGCGAATCGCGGCCGGCGCCCGGCGGCGGCACGGTGATCGTGGGCCTGGGGCTCAACATGCGTCAACTGCCGGATCAGCTCCCGCCGGGCGCCGCCAGCCTGGTCACCCTCGGCGCCGTCCCGCCCCGGCGCGACCGCCTGGCAGCCGTGCTGCTCGCATCCGTGGACGACGCCTGCGCGCGACTGTTGCAGGGCCGCTCCCTGGTGGAGGAGTGGTCGGCGCGCCTGTCCACCTTGGGCCGGGTGGTGACGGCATCGGCCGCGACCGGTGCCGTCACCGGCCACGCGGTAGGCGTGGACCGTGCCGGCGCCCTGGTCATAGAGGACGCGGACGGCAGGCGCCACACGGTGCTCTCCGGTGACGTGACGCTCTCCGCATTGCGCTGACCACCCCGCGCACCGCCGGCCAGGCCGGCGCGGAGGGCTTCACCGGCGCCCGCCGGGGGTGCTATCGTTGCCCGAGGCCGGTCACCGGGTGCCGGGGTGCCGCGCGAGGCGCCCGTCCGCCGGCACGCATGGTTGCGAGGTGGGCATGACGTCAGTCCGGGCCCGGCGCTGGGCGCCGGGCATGCGGTTGGTGGCGCTGGCCGCGGCGCTCTCCATTGCGGCCGTTGCCGGAGCGCAGTCGCCGCCGGCAGACAACGGCACCGCCGACACCGAGTCGGCGCCTGCCGCCCCGCCCGCCGCCGCGGTCGTGGTGGCGGCGCCGCTCGGGTTGCTGCTGGCCGACTCCGAGCTGGTCTACGGCCCCACGCTCTACGGCTTCGACGTGGAGGCCTTCGTGGCGGGGCATGACGGCTACCTGGCCGCCTACCGAGAGTCCATCGAGGGCGAGGAGCTGTCCGGGGCGGCCATCGTCCGCCGGGTGGCCGAGGACTTCAGCGTGGGACCGCGCGTGCTGCTTGCGCTCATCGAGGCGCACTCGGGCTGGGTGACTCGGCCGGAGCCGGAGCAGCGCGCGTTTGCCGTGGATGAGCCGGTGGCCGGTCTGCGCGACGGCCTGGTGATGGCCGCCGACGCCCTCAACACCGCGTACTACGCCCACCGGCTCCAGGAGCGGCGGTCCATCGTCCTGTCGGACGGCACCGAGCTGGCCGTCCCGGACACCAACCCGGGCACCTTCGCCGTGCTCGCCGTCACCTGGCGCGGCGCCACGGCCGCGACCTGGGGCGGCATGTCCGGGCCGTCCCGCTTTCACGCCGCCTGGACGAGGCTGTTCGGGGATCCCTCCACCTACGACGTGGTGGCCACGCTGCCCCCGGACATCCCGCACGTGGACCTGGCCCTGCCGTTCCCCTCCGGCGAGGTGTGGTTCTTCACCGCCGCGCCGCACCCGCCGTGGGGCACCGGAGCCGCTCCCGCCGCCATCGACTTCTCGCCGCCGCCGGAGAGCGCCGAGGGCTGCCACCCTTCGGGGGCCTCCGTCACCGCCGTCGCGGCCGGCCGTGTGGTGAGGTCGCGCCCGTCCGGCGTGCTGGTGGACCCGGACCTGGACGGCGACGCCTTCGAGGGCACCGGCTGGACGCACGTCTACCTGCACCTGAGCACCACGGGCCGCGTGGCGGCAGGCACCGAGCTGGCAGCCGGGCAGTTCGTGGGCTACCCGTCGTGCGAGGGCGGGATGGGGGGCCAGACGCGCCTGGCGTTCGCGCGGCGCTACAACGGCGAGTGGATCGCCGCCCAGCACCCGCCGGCGCCGCTCATCCTGGGCGGCTGGATGGTGGTGGCCGGCGGCGAGCCGGGCACCGCCTTCCTGGCGCGGGCCGGCCTGCCCGCGCGGCCGGCCATGCCAGAGAAGCGCGCCGCGCAGAACGGCGTGGCGTGGCTGCCCGAGGGCCCGTAGGGCTCCCGGTGCGCACCGACAGGCGGATGGGACACGAAGGGCGGCTGCCATGACCCTGTACCAGCAGGCGCGCAAGCTCATGCGGCTGCGCATCTACCTGATCGTGGGCATTGTCCTGCTCGGCGTGGTGGCCTCCACCGTGGGTGGCGACCTGGCACGGCTGTTCATCCGCCCCTGCGCTGCGCCGCCGGACTACCGGGCGGACGTGCCGGCCCACGTTCGGGAGCGGCTCGACCTGCTCCACGCCCATGGGCTGCTGTACTGCAGCCCGCCGGTGGAAGGGATGGCCACCATGTCGGAGCCCATCTACTGGGGCTCGGACGGGCTCACGAGCGTGCTCTTCTTCCAGGCCGACGACCTGGCCGGCCTCGGGGTCACGCGCTACGGCTTCGGCGGCGGCGTCACCGGCACGGCCTTTGTTCCCGGCGAGCCGGGAGCGGCGCCGCCCGACGGCTTCCGCGACGCGGCGGCGGGGCGCCCGGCCCTGTCCAATCAGGCGCCGCCGGGCTCCGGCTTCTACTACCGCGTGCACGGCGCGCCGGCAGCCGCGGACGCCGCCGTGAACGTGACCCTGGTCGGACCGGCCCGACAGGTCGAGGGCCTGGGCTCGCGCGACGTCTTCCGTGACCTGGAACTGGCCTGGAACTGGCTGCGGCGCAAGCCCAGCCGCGTCCTGGGCGACACGACGGTCCGCATCGCCATCGGCATCGTTCCAGATCGCTGGGAGCCGCACGTTCGGCGCACCGTGACCCCGGAGCTGGCGGGCGCCGGCGGCGAGCCGACGTTCCGCGCCCTCACCGCCGCCGCCCCGGACCAGCCCACCCTCTACCAGGTGGTCGGCGGCCTGCTCACCACCACCGTCTGGGTGGCCGGCGTGGTCAGCGGCACCAACCCGGTGGTCTACCTGGTCGACGACGCCGGGGGCGCGCGCCAGCCGCAGGCCTCGGCCCGCTGGACCAGCGCCATCTCGGACCAGATCCTGGCCCACTTCGCGTTCGAGCAACTCCCGCCGGCCACGGCAGTGGAGGCCCGGTACTGGGCCGACCGTCGCGCCGCCGAGACGGCGCCGCCGGATCACGTATGGCCCATCGCAATCCCGTAGGCGCGGCGGACGGTGGGCCCGCCCGGCAGGCGGACTTCCGGCCGCCGGCCGGCCCGGAGCTGGATCGGTGGCGCGACGCGGCGGCCGAGATCGCCGTGCGCGCCGGCCGGCTCCTGGGCGAGACGTTCGCCGGCGTCCACGAGGAGGACTGCAAGGGCCACGAGGGCAACCTGGTCACCGAGGCCGACCGCGCCAGCGAGGCGCTCATCGTGTCCCTGCTGCGCGAGCGCTTCCCCGCGCACGCCGTGCGCGCCGAGGAGGGCGGGGGCGGCGGCAGTCATCCCGTGACGTGGCTGGTGGACCCCCTGGACGGCACCAACAACTTCGCGCACGCCTTTCCGGTGTTCGCCGTGACCATCGCCGCCGCGCACGGCGACCTGGTCCTGGCGGGCGTCACCTATGACCCGCTGCGCGACGAGCTGTTCGCCGCCAGGCTGGGCGGCGGCGCCACGCTCAACGGCCGCCGCCTGGCCGTATCGACCCGAGACCGGCTGTCGGCCGCGCTGGTTGCCACCGGCTTCCCCTACGACAAGGGCACGAACCCGGACAACAACCTGGCCCAGTTCTGCGCGGTCACGCCCCTAGTGCGGGGCGTGCGGCGTTGCGGCAGCGCGGCGCTTGACCTGGCGTACGTCGCGGCCGGTCGGCTGGACGCGTACTGGGAGCGCGGCACCGCCGCCTGGGACGTGGCGGCCGGCCTGTTGCTGGTGCAGGAGGCCGGCGGGCGCGTGACCGACTACGACGGCGCCGCGGCGCGCCTCGACGGGGGTCGGTTCGTGGCCTCCAACGACCGCATCCACGATCCGCTGTTGGAGCGACTGCAATGGGCCAGCAAGAGCACCGCGTCCTGATGGTGTATGCCCACCCGGATGACGAGACGTTTGGCGCCGGCGGCACTACGGCGGCGTTGTCCGAGCGCGGCGTGGCCGTGCACATCCTGCTCGCCACGCGCGGCCAGGCGGGCTCCATAGCCGATCCGGAGCTCGACACGCCCGCCAACCGCGCCCACCTGGGCCCGCTGCGCGAGGCGGAGGCGCGCGCCGCCGCCGCCACGCTGGGCGCGGCCGGCATCGCCTTCCTGGATCACCTGGACGGCGCCCTCGACACCGTGGACCGCGCCCAGCTGGTGCGCGAGGTGGCGGCCGAGGTGCGGCGGGTGCGGCCGGACGTGGTGGTGACCTTTGGCCCGGAAGGCGTCTACGGCCATCCGGACCACGTGGCCGTGCACCACGCTACCGCCGGCGCGTTCTCGCTGGCCGCCGAGCCCGCGGTCGCCGTGGACGGACTGGGGCCCCACGCGGCCGGGCGCCTCTTCTACCAGGTGATCCGCGCCGAGCTGGCGGCGACCATCAACGAGTGGCGCGGCCCGGTGGTGCTGGACGGTCGCGAGCACCCCTTCGTGGGTTACGCCGACGACGTGATCACGACCCGTGTGGACATCTCCGCGGTCGTGGAGCGCAAGCTGGCCGCCCTGGCCTGCCACCGCACCCAGACGGCCGGCCGCATGGACGAGATCCGCGAGCGGCTGCTGCAGCCGCCCCACGTGGAGCACTTCATCCTGGCCGCCTCGCGCCTGCCGGCCGCCGAAGGGCTGGCCCACGACCTGCTGGCGGGGCTGGAGGGACGGGACTCCGGAGCCTGACGGCGGCGGGCCCTACGCCTCTACTCCCTTCCCGACCGACCACGCGCGGCAGCCGTCGTGTCCGCGCTGCGCCGTCCACTCCGCCAGGGCCCGGCCGTCCACCGCCCGGCCGGAGGCGTGCGCCCAGTCCAGGAACGGCACCAGCTGCGACCGCGCCGTCCGCACCTCCAGCTCCAGCAGCCGCGCCGTGATGCCGCCGGCGTCCAGGAAACCGCTGTCGCGGTAGGTGGTCAGCAGGCGCTCCCTATCCCACGCCACGCGTCTGTGCTCCACGTCCCACCGGTTCGCGCGCCGGCGCAGCAGCGCATAGCGCGCGTGCCAGTCGCCGTCGAACGGCAGGCCGACCGAGCCGGTGTTGACTATCAGCCGGCCGTCGACGCGCTTGACCAACGGCCGATGGGTGTGGGCGCACACCAGGACCTGCTCCCGGATGGCCGCCAGGTGCTCGCGCAGCCTGGCGTGGCCGGTCCAGCGGCCGATGCCCTCCTGGTTGGAGCAGGGGCTGCCGTGGACCACCCGCACCTCGGGAGAGGCCCGGCTCACCAGGCCCAGCGGGAGACGGGCCACGGCGCGCTCCCCCCCGGCGCCCAGCTCCTCGGCCATCCATCGCGCGGCCGACCATTCCGGCTCCCGCAGCCAGTGGTCGGGGACGTCACCGCGCCGGAACGCAAGCAGGTAGTCCTCGTGGTTGCCCCGCACCCCGCGCCAGCCCAGGCGCCCGGCCATCTCCACCACGGCGGCGCCCTGCGGGCCGCGGCCCACCAGGTCGCCTGCCAGCAGCACCTCGTCCGGCGACCGGCGCAACGCGTCGTCGAGTACGGCCTCGAAGGCCGGCACGTTGCCGTGCACGTCGGCCAGTACGGCGATGGTGGTCACGGGCTCAGTCTAGCGCGGCGCCGCCGGCGCACCAACGGCCGTGCCGGCCGGCGCTATAATGCACGCCGCGCGTCCGACCCGGGAGGTGAACCATGGCCTGCGCCGCCACCGTCGCGCCCGCCGCAGAGACCGGGCCCGACGCCCGGCCCCGCTTCAACTGGCAGGATCCCTTCGTCTTCGACGAGCAGCTCACGGACGAAGAGCGCATGGTCCGCGACACGGCGCGCCACTACGCCCAGGAGCGGCTCGTGCCGCGGGTTGTGGGCGCGTTCCGGGACGAGGTCTTCCACACCGAGATCTACCGCGAGCTGGGCGAGCTGAACCTGCACGGCCCCACCATCCACGGCTACGGCTGCGCCGGCGCCAGCCACGTGGCCTACGGCCTGATCGCGCGCGAGCTGGAGCGCGTGGACTCGGGCTACCGCTCCTGCATGAGCGTGCAGTCCAGCCTGGTCATGCACCCCATCCACGCCTTCGGCACGGAGGAGCAGCGCCGGAAGTACCTGCCGCCGCTGGCCACGGGCGAGCGGATCGGCTGCTTTGGTCTCACGGAGCCGGACCACGGCTCGGACCCCGGCGGCATGACCACGCGCGCGCGCTCGGTTGCCGGAGGCTACGCGCTGCGCGGTGCCAAGACCTGGATCACCAGCTCCCCCGTGGCCGACCTGTTCGTGGTGTGGGCCAAGGACGACGAGGGCGTCATCCGCGGCTTTCTGGTGGAGAAGGGCGCCCCGGGGCTGGAGGCGCCGCCCATCGAGGGCAAGTTCAGCCTGCGGGCGTCGGCCACGGGCATGATCCTGATGGACGACGTGTTCGTGCCGAGTGAGAACCTGCTGCCGGGGGCCAGCGGCTTGGGCGGTCCGTTCAGCTGCCTCAACAAGGCGCGCTACGGCATCGCCTGGGGCGCGCTTGGCGCCGCCGAGTTCTGCTGGCAGTTCGCGCGCCAGTACACGCTGGACAGGACCCAGTTCGGTCAGCCGCTCGCCGCCACGCAGCTGGTGCAAAAGAAGCTGGCCGACATGCAGACCGAGATTGCGCTCGGACTCCAGGCGTGCCTGCGGGTGGGCCGACTGGTGGACGAGGGCCGGGGCGCGCCGGAGATCATCTCGCTGGTCAAGCGCAACTCGTGCGGCAAGGCGCTGGCCATCGCCCGCGAGGCGCGCGACATGCTGGGCGCCAACGGCGTTTCCGACGAGTACCACGTCATCCGCCACGCCCTGAACCTGGAGGGCGTCAACACGTACGAGGGCACCCACGACATCCACGCGCTCATCCTGGGCCGGGCCCAGACCGGCATCCAGGCCTTCCAGGCCCGCGGCTGAGCGGCGCCCGGCACCCGGCAGCCGGCGCACGGCGCCGGCACCGGCACCGGCACCCGCCCCGCCCATTCCCTGCCGCCACCTGCCTTGACACACGATCGGCACTGGCTCGGGTTCCTGGAGAAGGCACTGGGCGCCCGGCGGGTCGTGGCGTTGGAGCCGAGCGCCCCGTGCGCCGCCGGCCCTGGCGCCGCGGCCGGTGACCTGCTCTTCGTCCCCGCCGGCGCGCGCCTGGAGCGTCTGCCGCCCGGCGCCGTGGCCTGGGCCGCCGTTGCGGACGACATCGACGACGGCTGCGCCTGCTGGCGGGCGCCGTTCCGGCTGCGACCGGCGCCCGGCACGGCCACCGGAGCCCTGGCCGTCCACGGCCCCCCCGTGGCGGAACAGGTGGCGGCGCAGATTGCCGCCATAGCGTCCGACGACCGGGCGCGCGCTCCCGGCGACCCCCTGCCCGACGAGGCCGGCCGCGCCCTGCGCGCGCTGGCGCTCGCCCGCCGCTCGCGGCGCGCCCTGGAACTGGGCACCGGCGATGGGGCCGGCAGCCTGTGGCTGGCCAGCGCGCTGGACGCCACCGGCGGCCACCTGGTGACCATCGAGCGCGACTCGGCGCGCTGGACGCGCGCGCGAGCCCACGCGCGCCGCGCCGGTCTGGAGCACGTGCTGGACGCGCGCCTTGGCGAGGCGGAGCGGCTCCTTTCGCGCCTCGAGGGCCGCTACGATCTGGTGGTGCTGGACGCGGAACGCGAGCGCCGCGCCGAGCACCTGCTGGCCGTGATGCCGCGCTGCAGGCGGGGAGCGCTGATCGTCTCACCGGGGGCCGTGGCCCACGCCGCGGCGCTGGCGCGTTACCAGGCGCTGGTTCGCACCCACGTGGGCCTGGCCGCCGAGCACACCATCGCCGCCGGCCACGGTCTGGGCCTGGCCCTACTCGCCTGAGACCGGCACGCGGCCGTGCTCCGCTCCGCCGCGACGGCTGCCGGCCGTGAGGCCCTCCACGGTGAGCACGCCCGCGGCCGCCAGGTCCAGCAGAAACGTCTCGGGCGAGGTGGTGCGCACGCCGGTGCCCGTCAGGCGCCGCACGCGTCGCGCCAACGCGATCATGTAGCGCCAGGGATCCGGCTCGCCGATGAGCGCCCGCCGGTTCATCTTCCGGACCACCTCCAGCGCCGTGTCGCCCTCCAGGCACCGGCCGTCGGGCATGGTGACGCTCACGGCCACGAGCGGCTCCACCGTCTCACGCGGCGCCGGCGGCGCCGCGCCGCGGGCTTGACGCCGGCGGAGACCGGTCTACCATTCACGGCATGAACGCACACGAGAACCCCATAGAGCGTGTTGGAGTGGTGGGTTGCGGGTTGATGGGCGCCGGCATCGTGGAGATCTGCGCCCGCCAGGGCCACGGCGTGGTGGTGAGCGAGGTCTCGCAGGACCTCCTGCACGCCGGCCTGGGGCGTCTCCGCAAGTCCCTGGACCGCGGCCTGGAGAAGGGCAAGCTGACGGCCGAGAACCACGCCGCTGCCCTGGACCGAGTGCGCGGCACCACGGACATGGCCGACTTCGCGGACTGCGACCTCGTGATCGAGGCCGTGGTCGAGAACCTGGACCTGAAGCGCAAGATCCTGTCCAAGCTGGACGAGGTGCTGCCTGCGCGCGCCCTGCTGGCGTCCAACACGTCGTCCATCTCCATCACCAAGCTGGCCGCCGCCACCTGGCGCCCCACCCAGGTGGTGGGCCTCCACTTCTTCAACCCGGTGCCCGTCATGCCGCTTTTGGAGATCGTGCGCGGCGTGCAGACGAGCGACGAGACGTTCGACAGGGCGCACGCGTTCGGCGCCGCCCTGGGCAAGACCATCGTCGTCGCCGGCAAGGACAACCCGGGCTTCATCGTCAACCTGCTGTTCGTGCCCTACGGGCTGGACGCCATTCGCGGCCTGGAGCAGGGCGTGGCCACCAAGGAGGACTTCGACACGGCCATGCGCCTTGGCATGAACCACCCCATGGGCCCGTTCGAGCTGATGGACTTCGTGGGCTTGGACACCATGTTGTTCATTGCCGACGCCATGTACGACGACACGCACGACGCCCGCTACGCCGCGCCGCCTCTCTTGCGGCGCATGGTGACCGCCGGGCATTGGGGACGCAAGTCCGGGCAGGGCTTCTACAGCTACCCGCGGTCCTGAGCAGCTCGGCCGGCGGGGCCTCTGGCACCACCAGCGCGGCGGCCGCGGGCGGACGCCCGCGGCGCCGCGCTCAGCGCAAGTAGTCGCGGAGCTTCCGGCTGCGGGTGGGGTGCCGGAGACGGCGGATGGCCTTGGTCTCGATCTGCCGGATGCGCTCGCGCGTCACGCCGAACGTGTCGCCGACCTCCTCCAGCGTGCGGGCCGTGCCGTCCCGCAACCCAAAGCGCAGCTCCAACACCTGCGCCTCGCGGCGGCTGAGGCTGCCCAGGACGGACTCGATCTCGTCGCGCAGCAGCTCGCGCCCGGCCTGCTCGGTTGGTTCGGGCGTGCCGTCGTCGGGCAGGAAGTCACCCAGCTCCGCGTCGGCGTCCTCGCCTACCCTCATCTCCAGCGACAGCGGTCGCTGGGCGATCTCCAGGATCTGCTCCACCCGCTTGGGCGGCAGGTCCAGCTCGGCGCCCACCTCCTCGGGTGTGGGCCGGCGGCCCAGCTCCTGCTCCAGGCGCCGGGTGACGGCGCTGATCTTGGAGATCTGCTCGCTCATGTGCACCGGCACCCGAATGGTGCGCGCCTGGTCCGCCAGCGCGCGCGTGATCGCCTGGCGGATCCACCAGGTGGCGTAGGTGCTGAACTTGAAGCCGCGCCGGTAGTCGAACTTCTCCACCGCCCGGATCAGGCCCAGGTTGCCCTCCTGGATCAGATCCATGAACTGCACGCCGTTGTTCACGTACTTCTTGGCGATGTGCACCACCAGACGGGTGTTGGCGTGCGTGAGTCGCCTGCGGGCCCGCTCGCCCTCGCGCGCCTGGCGCTGCAGCTCGGAGCGCGCCTCGGCCGCCAACGGCTCGCCCTCGGCGGCCGCCGCCAGCAGCTCCTGTGCCTGGCGGCCCTCCTCGTAGCACTGCGCCAGCGCCCGCTCTTCCTCGCCGGTCAGCAGTGCGATGCTGCCGATCTCGCGCAGGTACAGGCTGATGGTGTCGTCGCTGTCCTCGTCGCCCAGTTCCAGCGGCGCGGTGCGGCCACCGCGGTCGGCCACGAGGTGGTCCAGCGGCAGCGGATCGGCGACGTCGTCCAGGTCCCGCAACTCGATGCCGGATTCGGTGAGCAGCTCGTAGAGGTCGTCGACGAGCTGGTCGTCCTGCGCCTGCTCGTCCGTGAGCACGTCGCCGACGTCCTCGGAGGTGACAAAACCGCGCCGCTTGGCCCGACCGGTCAGCTCGGCGAGAACTCCCTGCAACGGGCCGACCTGGCCGCGCCGCGCGCGCCCATGTGCTTGCGTCATCGCGCGCCAAGTGTAGTCCGTGGTTGGGGCCAGTCAAACAGGCCGCGCCCGGCCTTGTGCTACACTACGCGCGTTGCCGCGACGCGCCGCGACGCGCACGCGGTGTCGGCTTGGAGGGCCCTCGGTGCAGCTGCTCCTGATCAGACATGGCAGCAACGACTGGATTGGCACCCGGCTGGCAGGTTGGACGCCGGGCGTCCACCTGAACGACCTCGGCCGCGCGGAGGCCTCGGCCCTGGCGGCGCGGCTGGCCGGACGGCCCCTGCACGCCGTGTACGCCAGCCCATTGGAGCGGGCGCGGGAGACCGCCGCCTTCGTGGCCGCGCCCCACGGGCTGCCGGTCCGGACCCTGCCCGAGGTCGGCGAGGTGCGCTTCGGGTCCTGGGAGGGCCGCGCTCTGGAGGAGTTGCGCGCCGATCCGCTGTGGGAGCGGGTGCAGCGGCATCCCAGCGGCACGCGCTTCCCCGGCGGCGAGTCGCTGGCCGATGTCCAGGCCCGCGCGGTGGCGGCGCTGGACGGGCTCGCGGCACGACATCCGCGCGAGGTCGTGGCCGTGGTCTCGCACGCGGACGTGATCAAGGCCGCCGTGGCGCACTACGCGGGTGCGCATCTGGACCACTTCCAGCGCCTGGTCGTGGCGCCCGCGTCGCTCTGCGTGATCCATTTGTCCGACGGCGAGCCGCGCCTGGTCCTCTTCAACGACAGCGGCGCGTTGCCGCCGCCGCCCGCCGCAGCCGATGCGGAGCCGGACGCCGCCGGAGCCCATGCATGACCGACGAGACCGCCGTGGACCTGGATCCGACCACGTTCATCACGGTCGGCGCAGAGGGCCCGCCGGGGGAGCGCACGTTCTACCTGCAGGCGGCCCAGTCGCAGCGCGTGGTGAGCCTGATCATCGAGAAGGAGCAGGCCATCGCCCTGGCCGCCAGCATCGACCGCCTTGCCGTCGGCGTGCTGCGCCGGGACCCGTCGCGCGCCGCGGCGCTGGAGGCGCCGGCCGGCAATCTGGACCTGCTGCTGCCGCTCCAGCCGCTCTTCCGGGTGGCGGAGATGGGCATTGGCGTGGACGAGGAGCGGGGCGTGTTCGTGCTGGTGGCGCAGGACGAACCGGAGGAGGAGGGCCCCGGCCGGCGGGCGCGTTTCGTGGCCACGTTCGCGCAGATGGTCGCCCTGGCCCGGCAGGCGCTCCACGTGGCGCAGCAGGGCCGGCCTACCTGCCCCCTGTGCGGTCGGCCCATGGAGCCCGACGGTCACTTCTGCCCGCGGGCGAACGGGCACGACCACCTGCGCGACTGAGCGGCGGCAACGCCGTGCCGCAGCAAGCCGTGACCGTGGAGCGCGCCCTGGCCGTCCTGGCGGCCGGGACGGTGACGGTGGGCCGGCAGATCCTCTGGAGCTCCAACGCGACGTTCCTGGCCGAGGTGGCGGACGGCGCCACGCGCCTGCACGCCGTGTACAAGCCGCGGAGCGGCGAGGCCCCGCTGTGGGACTTCCCGGCGGGCACGCTCTGCCTGCGCGAGATGGCGGCCTTCACCTTGAGCGAGGCGCTGGGCTGGCGGCTGGTGCCGCCGACGGTCTTGCGCGACGGGCCCTACGGCTTTGGGGCGCTGCAGGCGTTCATCGCCCACGACCCGGACGAGCACTATCTGTCTCTGCCGGCCCCGGACCCGGAGACCGTGCGCCGCATCGCCGCGTTCGACGTCCTGGTCAACAACGCCGACCGCAAGAGCGGCCACGTCCTGTCCGACCCGCAGGGCCGCCTGTGGGCCATCGACCACGGGGTCTGCTTCCACGCCGACTGGAAGCTGCGCACCGTCATCTGGGACTTTGCCGGCCAGCCGCTGCCGCCGGCCGTTGCGGACCACGTGCGGCGCCTGGTGCCCCGCATCCGCGACGACGGGGGTCGGCTCCGCGCGGCGCTGGCGGAGCTGCTGGACCCGGCCGAGGTCCAGGCCCTCTGCGACCGCGCTGCCGCCCTCACCGACCATCCGTTCTACCCGCTGGCGGACCCCAGCCGGCGCGCCGTCCCCTGGCCGCCGGTCTGAGCCACCCGCGCCGGAAGCCCGCCGGCCCGGCATCGCAACACGGGAGGAAGACCATGGAGTACACGCGCCTGGGGCGCACCGGCCTGAAGGTCTCGCGGCTGTGCCTGGGCACCATGCAGTTCGGCTGGACCGCGGATGCCGACACGGCCTTCTCGGTCATGGACGCGTTCGTGGAGGGTGGCGGCAACTTCCTGGACACCGCGGACATCTACTCGCGCTGGGTGGAAGGCAACCCTGGCGGCGTGTCGGAGACCATCGTGGGGCAATGGCTACGGGAACGCGGCAACCGCCGCCAGATGGTGGTGGCCACCAAGGTCCGCGGGCGCATGTGGGACGGGCCCAACGGCGAGGGCCTGTCGCGCGCCCACGTCCTGGCCGCGGCGGAGGACTCGTTGCGCCGACTGGGCACGGACGCCATCGACCTGTACCAGACGCACTGGCCCGACGACGACACGCCCATCGACGAGACGCTGCGCGCCCTGGACGACCTGGTCGCCGCCGGCAAGGTCCGCTACATCGGTTGCTCCAACATCCCGGCCTGGCGGCTGGCCCTGGCGCTGTGGGCGGCCGATCGCGGCGGGTGGGCGCGCTACGAGACGCTTCAACCTCACTACAACCTGGTTCACCGCCGCGAGTATGAAGCCGAGCTCATGCCGCTGTGCGCGGACCAGGCGTTGGGCGTGATCCCGTACAGCCCGTTGGCCGGCGGCTTCCTGACCGGCACGTACAGGCCCTCCGCCCCGCTGCCGGCCAGCGCCCGGGCGGAGTCGATCTCCCGTCGCTACCTGACGCCCGCCCGCGCCCCGGTGCTGGCGGCCCTGGACCGGGTCGCGGCCGACCACGGCGCGTCCGTGGCGCAGGTGGCGCTGGCGTGGCTGCTGGCCAAGCCCACGGTCACGTCGCCCATCGTGGGCGCCAACTCGACGCGGCAGCTGGCGGAGCTGCTGCCGGCCGTGGACGTTATGCTGACCGACGAGGAACGCGGGCTGCTGGACGAGGCCTCGCTGCCGGCGGCCGGCGCCGACGATGCGGCCGACTAGAGCCGGGCGCCACCGTCAGACCCGGAGCCGGCGGGGGTGGCGCGGATCAGTCCAGATGCCCCCGCAGCCGTGCCATCAGGCGGTCCTTGGGCATGAAGCCCACGATCCGCTCCGCCTCCTGGCCGTCCTTGAAGAGGATGAGGGTGGGGATGCTCTGCACGCCGTAGCGCATGGCCGTGTTGGGGTTGGCGTCCACGTCCAGCTTGCCGACGGCGAGGGTGTCGGTCTGCTCCCGGGCGATCTCCTCCAGCACCGGAGCGATCATCTTGCAGGGGCCGCACCAGGCAGCCCAGAAATCCACCAGCACCGGGCGGTCCGCGCCCAGCACTACGGTGTCGAAGTCGTTGTCGTCGACCGGCATCGGTCTGCCGTCCGCCATCGGGTGTTCCTCCAGATCTAGGTGGCGCGGGCCGGGCGACGGCCCGGCCCCGGACGCATCAGGAGGCGCCGCGCGCCCCGTCGCGCCCGCGTCAGCCGCACCGGTGCAAGCGCCAAGACGTTGCGGATCGGTGGGCCACGGGTAGAATCTCTCGCCGGGGCACATCATTGCCAGGACCAGTTCATGAGCCTGACTGCCGAAGGCCGTCGCGAGCTTCTGTATTATATGCTGTTGAGCCGCGCGATCGAAGACGCCGCGTGGGCGCTGGCCGGTCAGGGCCGCCTCGTGGGCCGGCTGTACACCAGCCACGGCCAGGAGGCCATACCGGTGGGCGCGGCCCACGCCCTGGAGCCCGCGGACGTCGTGGCGCCGCTGTACCGCGACCTGGGCATGCACCTGGTGCGCGGCGTGCGACCGGTAGAGGTGTTTGCGCAGTACATGGGCAAGCGTGACAGCGCCAACGGCGGCCGGGACTCGGGGCTGCACATAGGCGACATGTCGCGCGGTCTCGTGGGCATGATCAGCGTGCTGCCGGCCTCCGTGCCGGTGGCCGTGGGCGTGGCGCTGGCCTTCAAGCTGCGCCGCGAGCGCCGCGTGGCCCTGACGGCGTTCGGCGAGGGCGCCACCAGCACGGGCGCGTGGCACGAGGCGCTCAACCTGGCCGCCGTGCAGCGCGTCCCGGTGGTGCTGGTGTGCGAGAACAACGGCTGGGCGCTCTCCACGCCGGTGGAGCGCCAGTACGCCGGCGCGTCCATTGCGGAGCGGGCCGCCGGCTACGGCATGCCCGGGACCCAGGTGGACGGCAACGACGTGGAGCAGGTGCGCGCCGCCGTGGCGGAGGCGGCGGAGCGCGCGCGGGACGGCGGCGGACCAAGCCTGATCGAGTGCCTGACCATGCGCATGCGCGGGCACTCGGTCATAGACGCGGCCCGCTACGTGCCGGCCGAGCAGTTGGACCACTGGGCCGCCAGGGACCCCATCGCCCTGCAGCGCGCGCGGCTGACGGAGCACGGGCTGTGGGACGAGGCGCGTGACGCCGCCGTCCGCGCCGATGTGGCGCGGGAGGTGGAGGAGGCCGTGGCCGCGGCCGCCGCCATGGACGACCCGCGGCCGGAGGACGCGCGGGGGCCGGTGTTTGCCGAGGTGCCGGATGCGTGAGCTGAGCTACCGCGAGGCCGTCAGCGAGGCCCTGTGGCAGGCGCTGGAGGCCGATCCGGCCGTCTTCCTGCTGGGCGAGGACATCGGCGCCTACGGCGGCGTGTACAGGGTGACGGACGGCTTCCTGGACCACTTCGGGCCCGAGCGCGTGATCGACACGCCCATCAGCGAGAACGCCATCATCGGCGCCTGCACAGGCGCGGCGCTGGCCGGCATGCGGCCCGTGGCCGAGATCCAGTTCGCGGACTTCCTGGTCTGCGGGCTGGAGGCGCTCGTCAACATGGCCGCCACCATGTTCTACCGCCTTGGGCAGCCGGTGCCCATGGTGGTGCGGGCCCCGGCGGGCGCCACGTGGGCCGGCGCCGGTCCGTTCCACTCGCAGAGCGTGGAGGCTTCGCTGGCGCAGGCGCCGGGCGTGAAGGTGGTGGTGCCGGCCACTCCCGCGGACGCCAAGGGCCTGTTGGCGGCGGCCATCGCCGATCCCAACCCGGTCGTGGTGCTGGAGCAGAAGTACCTGTACAACCGCCTCCGAGGCCACGTGCCGCCGGGCCGCCACGTGGTGCCCATCGGCGTGGCGGAGGTGTCGCGCCCCGGCCGCGACGCCACCGTGGTGGCCTGGGGCACCATGGCGCGCATGAGCCTGCTGGCCGCCGAGCGGCTGGCCGCTGCCGGCGCCGAGGTGGAGGTGGTGGATCTGCGCTCCATCATGCCGTGGGACGAGGCCGCGGTGCTGGCCTCGGTCCGGCGCACGGGCCGCGCCCTGATCGTCCACGAGGCCCACGGCACGGCCGGCTTTGGGGCCGAGGTGGCGGCTGTTATTGCCGAGCGCGCCTTCGCCCACCTGGACGCGCCGGTGACGCGCTTGACCGGTCTGGACACTCCCGTCCCCGCCCACCCGGTGCTGGAGGCAGCCTACCTTCCGGACGAGGACCGCATCGCGGCCGCGCTCGAGGAGCTGCTGGCCTACTGACGCCCCGGCGCGGCGCCCGCTCGTGGCGGGAGGCCCTGCCGGGCGGCCGTTACCAGCAGCCGGACTTCCACACCACCGGGTTGCACTCGCTGTAGGGGACGTTGGGGTTCCAGAGGTTCAACTCGGTCCGCAGCGTGTTCCACAGCGGGTGGCCGGGGACGTTGGGGTTGTGGCGTTCGTTGAAGCCGTACACCGTCCACGGCTGGGCCAGCGCCTGCTGCTGCACCGCCAGCGGCACGCGGTTCCGGATGTGCGGGCAGACGGTGTACGTGGCCGCGGTGGCGGCCCCCCCGGGCGTGGGCGACGGGACCGGCGTCGGCGGCAGCGGCGTGGGCATGCCCGGCGGCAGCGGCGGCGCGATCCGATTGGGGAAGAGGCACCAGTACGGATAGGGGTAGGGCCAGCCTACGATCACCGTGCCGCTGATGGGCCGCGGCGGGTAGGGCCGCGTGCCGGAGATGGGCTGGTAGGCCCCCAGGGCCGGGCCGGGCCCGACCGCCGTCTGCCACACGGCCTGCGGCGGGCTCGCGGCCGCGGCCGGGGCGGTGGAGCCCAGGACCAACGGAGCCACGCCGACCAGCCCGAGCACGGCGGCGACCAGCGCCGGGGCACCGGCGGAGCGCCAGGTCTGTGCGGGCGGAAGCTTCATGATCGCCCTCCATGTTTACGCGCTCGGGCAGGGGCACGACGTCCGGCCCCGGCGCGCTCAGCCCGCGGGATCCGGTGGGACTGATGGTACCACAGCGGGGCGTCCCGTGGCACAATCGCGGTGCGCGGCAGCGAGGGGCGCGGACGGTCGGGGTTGCCGCCCCTTGAGAAGCGTCAGTTGGAACATGGGGTACTGGTCGCATGCGGGCTTCTGCCCCGGCGGACGCCGTCCACCTCCGCCGGCGTTGGCAGCCACGCCGTCCGTCCAGGCGGCATCAGGTCCGCCAGGGGGTTGGCCGTTCCTCTCGTAATCCACCGATCGTACGTCGCCGGCGACAGACCTCGCTGACCGTGGCACTACCCTGCCGGGCTCCGCCGATGATGGCCAGCTTCTGCTCGGCGCTCCAGGCGCGCCGCTTGGCTTGGGTGGGCATGCGTCCCTCCTGGTTCGGCATTCCAGTCCCGCCAGCCCTCCTGGGGAGCTCCCACCCTTACATGACAGCGGGCCGCGATTGTCTCAACGTCTCCTGGGCAGTACGTTGCGGGATGCGACGGTCTTGGACCAGATGGACTGGAGCGCCAGTGGATGCTCCCACACTTGCGCGCGGGCGAACGAGACACCGGAGGGCCAGTCGCCCGGATAGCGGGCAGCCTCCTCCGCGCTCCACGTGTGCACAGGAGAACCCACGACGGCATCGCCGACGAACTGCCGCTCTGGCGCGCCAACATAGGGCAGGATCTGGTCACCAGCACCAAGGCGCTCGCGGTTTGGAGTGCTCGCGCCGATGCCCCACATGCCAGCGGCGAGCGGGGCTGAAGCCTGTGCGCGGAGGGACTGGTCCTTATGTGCGTTCCTCTTGGTGAAGTTGAAGATGTAGCACGCCATCGGGATGGCTCCTCTGGCCCGACACCGAGCCCCTCAGCCATTCGCGCGGCGGACAGGAGCAGGTTGGCAGAGGGCGAGCGGTAGCGCCAGGGGTGCCCCTTGCATCCCCCAACAGAAAGCCGGAAGACAGATTTCAACAGCGCTACGGGAGGGCACAACGGAAACCGAAGGAGACGAAGCGGAAGTCGGGGTGGCTGGAGCTGCGGAAGGACGACCGCACGAACCTCGCGATGTTGAGCCACGAGCCGCCCCGCAATACTCTGGAAGTGCTGCTGCCCGGCCCCGGCGGGTTGTCCTTCGGAGACGCGGCGTAGTAGTACTTATCGTACCAGTCCGCCACCCACTCCCACGCGTTGCCAGCCATGTCGACCGCGCCGTACGGGCTATCGCCCCAAGGGCTGTACTTTCCGACCGCCGTGGTTCCGCCTTCGTTGCGGTCGAAGTTGCAGCGCTCGCGCGTCGGCGCCTCGTTGCCCCACGGGTACTTCCGCCCGTCACTCCCCCTGGCCGCTTTCTCCCACTGCGCCTCGGTCGGCAGGCTGCGGCCCGCCCAACGGCAGTACGCATCGGCGTCAAACCAGTTGACCCCCACCACCGGGTGGTCCGGCTTGCCGGACGCCGTACGACGCCACGTGGCAGCTGCATCGGGCCCTGTCGCCTCCACGAACCGCTCGAACATCGCGTTGGTCACCTCGGTCTTGTCGATCCAGTACGCGTCCAGGTACACCACGCGCTGCGGCTTCTCGGAGTTCCCCACCCAGCCGTCATCGCCGGCCGCACCCATCAGAAACGTTCCCGCGGGAACGTACACCATCTCCATCCCGTCCACGTCCGACTCACCCGTCGCGCCGGCCGGAATGCCCGAGTCGGTCGACCGGGAGGCGGCAGTAGCCGGCTCGGGCGCCTGCGTCGCCGTGGCCGACACGGGCGGCGCCACCATCGGCGATGTCCCGGACCCGCGGTCCACCACCACGACAACCAGGCCTAACACCGCCGCACCAATCGCCAGCCACCCCACCACCTGCCGGACGTGCAGCCGTCTCCGAGCAACGACCACGGCGGTGAGACCCAACAGCAGTGCGACGGAAACGACCACGGCGGTGAGACCCAACAGCAGTGCGACGGAGCCGACCAGAGCCGACCAGCCCCGGCCTCGCCAGCGCCCCAGCCCGTACCACTCTTGGAAGATGTCCTGCAGCTCACTGAGAGAATGAGTGCCCCCGATGACCTCAGCGGTGTCACCCAACGGCGACACGTCCTCGCCGCGAACCGCGAACCAAAGGTTCCCTGGTGGGTGATGCACGACCAGATCCGACGCCCCCACGTCGTCTAGGTCGACGCCGAAGTCCGGAGCGTGCACAGGGCCTGGACCGTGATACTCCGGGCCCATCACCCCGATCGCGCCGACGGTGACGCTGTAGTGACGTAGTGGCGCCATCCAGAAGTTCTCAACGACTCCGATCTCGCTACGTAGAGAACCAGTGCCCGCTCGCGTATAGAACGCCTCCGAGAACCTGTGCACCGCCCTCCATTCGCCCAAACTGAGGCCCTCAGTGCTCTCATACACCCCGATGTACGGACGGTCCGCGTAGCGCGAGAGGAGGTATTCCAGTATCACTTGCTCATCACCCGCACCGGGTGGATCTAGATGCGGGCTCGCCGCCAGCACACCTGGGTTCAGGGCCACCGACAGCAGGACGACGACGAACCAAGAGAGAACGACACCTGGTCTCCGCCCGGTCATGGCGACTCTCCTATCCATCTAGTCCGTGAGTGTTCCCACTCATCTACTTCCGTTTCGTCGCTCGAACACAAACGTCGCGAACCACGAACCCTCATCGAGGAACGTCTCGATGTTGTCGTATTCCACCCACTCTGCACTCGTTCTAGCGCCTGGTCCACGCTGGATGCTATCCAGAAACACACTCTCGTCCGGTTCGCACCGGCATCGGGGTTGCGGTGGCATCCGGGCCAAGAGCTTGGATAGGCAGGGACCCCGCTGTCCTGATATGGGCTGTGTGGCCTCTGGATTCACTGCAACTCCACCCACGGCTAACGAGACGGCGTTCTCCGGGGCGGCAGATCGCGACCCTGAGAGCTCGACTGGCCAGCGTCAGACCGACAGATGCGTCGCACGGGCACCGTTACATGACATAGAGCAGCCGTTCGGGGTTCCATATCACAGGTTCCTGGCCGAATACTACCGGAATGCCTATTGCGTGTCGACCTGCGAGCTATAACCTGAAGTTGTGGATCGAGAGGGCTGGGGGCGGGCTGGCGACTGGCCGAGGGAGAGCAAGCGGCGTACCTTTCCGTGGAGTCGAATCCAAGCCCGGGTGTCCGGGGGAAAGGTACGCCGATGGCGCGGCACGATAGCTACCAGGAGCTCGTCGGTCAACTGCCGGCGGAGTGGCGTGGGTCGCTGGACGACCTGGCGCGGGAGGGGGCGAGGCGGATGCTTGCCGCAGCACTTCAAGCCGAGGTGTCTGAATACGTGGGCAAGCACAGGGCGGAGCGGGACGCGGACGGCCACGCGCTCGTAGTGCGTAATGGCAAGGCTCGGCCGCGGACACTGGCAACCGGCGCCGGAGCGATCAGCGTGACGGCGCCGCGCGTGAACGACCGGCGCGAGGGCCACCAGTTCACCAGCGACATCCTGCCGCCGTACATGCGGCGCAGCCCCCGGCTGGAGCAGGCGCTCCCGGTCCTGTACCTGCGCGGGCTGTCTACGAGCGACTTCGCGCCGGCGCTGGAAGTGCTGTTTGGGGAAGCGGTTCGGGGGTTCTCGGCGACGACCATCACCCGCCTCAAGGAAGTGTGGGAGGCGGAGTACGACCACTGGGCGAAGCGTGACCTGGCCGGCCGGCGCTACGCGTACGTATGGGCGGACGGCGTCAACTTCCCAGTCCGGCTCGAGAGGGACCGCCTGACGTGCCTTGTGTTGGTCGGCGTGACGGAGCAGGGCGAGAAGGAGGTCATCGCGCTCGTAGACGGCTATCGGGAGAGTGAGGAGTCCTGGGCGAGCTTGCTCCGGGACCTGAAGCGCCGTGGGATGCCGAAGCCCCGCCTGGCCGTTGGGGACGGGGCCCTGGGCTTCTGGAACGCCCTGGATAGCGTCTTCCCGGAAGTCGGCCACCAACTCTGTTGGAAGCACAAGGTGGCCAATGTCCTGGACAAGCTCCCCAGACGACTGCAGCCCGCGGCGAAGGACCGGCTGCACGCCATCATGTACGCCCCTGACCGCGACACCGCCAGGAAGGAACTCAAGGTCTTCCGCGAGGAGTACGAAGCGAAGTACCCGAAGGCGGTCGCTAGCTTGGTCAGCCACGAGGATGACCTGCTCCGCTTCCTGGACTATCCGGCCGAGCACTGGGTGCATCTGCGGACGACCAATCCCATCGAATCGGGGTTCGGCACCGTGAAGGCCCGAACCAAGAAGACGCGCGGCTCCGGGTCACGCAAGGCCGGGCTGGCAATGGCCTTCAAGCTGATCCAGGCCGCAGAACAGCGCTGGCGCCGGGTGAACGCTCCGCACCTGGTGGCCGCCGTCCTCGCCGGCGTGCAGTTCAGAGACGGAGCCCGAGTGGATCACGCCAACCCGGACCAGCCGGAACCATCCATGAAGGCCACGGGGGAGGTCGCCGCGTGAGCCCGCCCCCAGCCCCTCGATCCACAACTATTGGCAATTGCTC
>Ga0114946_10000384_pt1 | contig 29092 bp, 36 predicted proteins | sample WalLakDeSediment_FD_88676 | JGI IMG/M metagenome (GOLD analysis project Ga0114946, IMG submission 88676) | Lake sediment microbial communities from Walker lake, Nevada to study Microbial Dark Matter (Phase II) - Walker Lake 11/02/13 Deep Sediment | ecosystem: Environmental > Aquatic >... | reverse complement strand
ATGGCGGAAATGTTTCTGGCAGATGTTGGAAATCAATAAACTCAGAAATTTATTGTAAGGCAATTTGTCACAACTTAAACTTGGGAAGTTAAGAGATTTTCAACAGAACCTTTAGAATAATAATATATATAAATAAAAGACACCTCAAATTTTTAATTATAATTTAAACATCAAATAGATTAAATTATATTATTTCCTCGAGGTATCTCTTTCTTTATCACATTGAGAAATATGTGAAATATATAAACTTTTCGTAGAAAAGTAACATAGAATCATAAGGAGGTTAAAAAGAAATGGTGTTAGATTTTACAAGAGAAGCAATTCAAAAAGCTGAAACTCACAGTATTAACTTTGATGAATTAAGAGCAGGAAAGGCTAGCATTAAAGTCATTGGTGTTGGAGGAATGGGTTGTAATGCAGTAACTTGGCTTTTTAACAAAGGCATTAATGGTGCAACTATTTATGCTGCAAACACTGATGCACTTCATTTAAGTGTTACTAAAGCAGATGAAAAAATGCTTATTGGTAAAGAATTGACTAGAGGGCTAGGTTGTGGTGGAATGCCTAAAAAAGGAAGAGAAGCTGCAAAAGAAGCACTGGTTGATTTAAAAAAAGTAGTTAATGGGTCAGATATGCTTTTTGTTATTTCTGGTATGGGTGGTGGAACTGGTACTGGAGCTGCTCCAGTTATAGCCCAATTAGCAAAAGAAACAGGTGCAGTTGTTATCGGAGTAGTTACTATGCCTTTTGAAGCAGAAAAAGCAAGAATTGACAAAGCAGAATTTGGGTTACAAGAATTAAGAGAAGCAACAGATACATGTATTGTTTTAGATAACAATAGATTGGTAGATATTGCAGGACAATTACCTCTTGAACAAGCTTTTGCAGTTGCAAATGAATTGGTGAGTACTATGATTAAAGGAATTGTAGAAACAATTACTCTTCCAAGTTTAATTAATTTGGATTATGCAGATGTTTCAGCAATTATGAGAAATGGTGGAGTAGCTGTTATTGGAATTGGAGAAGCAGATACTGCAGACCGTGTTAATGAAGCTGTTAAGCAAGCCCTTACACATCCTCTACTTGACGTGGATTATCAAGGTGCTACTGGAGCTTTAATACATGTTACCTGTGGACCTGATTTAAAATTAGAAGAGTTCGACCTTATTGGCAGAACAGTTTCTGAAAATTTAAGTCAAGAAGCACAAGTTATTATTGGTGCAAGAATTAATAGAGAATTTGTTGGTAAAGTTAGAGTAATTACAATTATGACTGGTGTTAGATCTCCATATGTATTAGGAAATTTTGAAGAAGCAAAAACTCAACCAATATCTAGAGAAATCTCAGATTTAGGAATAGAAATTTTAAGTTAATTTTAAATTGGGGAGTAATCCCCTTTTTTATTTTTTTAGGAGATTTAAATTTCTAATTTTTTAATTTTATTCATTTTTTTATTTCCAAATTTTTCAAAATAGAGAAATCTGTCTAATTCAATTTTGGTTTTTCTTTTTTCTATTTTATTTTCGTATCCTATTGGAAATAAGGCTTCAATTTGGATTTTATCTGGAATTGTTAATATCTTTTTTATGTGGTTTTCTATAAAATGTCCAATCCAACAAGTCGAAAGTCCTTTTTCATGAAGTTTTAATAAAAGATTTTCAATTGCTGCCCCTGCTTGTTGTCTGACAAACACTTCTCCTTTTTTTCCAAAAGCATTTATTGTTCTTGTTGTATCCGAACATACAATTATAACATATTTTGCTTGAGAAATGAAAGGTTGTTGAGAAGCTTCAGAAATTTTCAAAATATTTTCTGCATCACTAACAATTATAAATTTTAATGAAAAATTATTTCCTGCCATTGGAGCATATCTTACAGAATCAATACATTCAATAATATCTCTCCAGTCGGGTTTTTTGCCTTTGAAATTTCTCACACTTTTTCTTGATTGAATTATTTTATCCAAATTCATATATTTAATTAGAAAAAAAGATATTTAAATTTATGGTGGGACATATTATATGTCTGAAATTCCGAATCGTTTATATATAACCACTAGATGATATTCATATGGATGAAAATAAACATAAGTTACATATAGAATCTATTGGGGTATGCTCAATGTTTATCCAACCCTTAACAATGCCTTAACTAATTCTGAAGGAATAGGATATGAAGATTGAAATGAATATCTTAATTGGATAAATTCTCAAAAGATTATTTTTCAAGAGTGTTTGAATAAGCTAAGAGAAAATTATTCATATGCGAGTATTTTTCCAGTTATCAGAGAGGTGTATGAAAACTTTTGGTTCATTAATTTGGCAATGAATGGGGTCAAACACTATAAATATTTCCATGCAAAAAAAGGACATGATATTAAAGAAATTTACAAAAAATGGGAGAAAGATTTAGAAGCAGCACATAAAAAAGGAGAGTTGAAGGACGTTATAGATATGTGTCTCAAAGGTAGGATAAGAATCACATACAGGGAGGCTAGAATAAACCATGATGGAAAACGAACTAATGAACTTGGGTTTCAGCAAGAGATTATTCTCCATATTTTACTAAATAATCTAATCACAGAGAAACCGAAACAGAGAATAATAATCTTCTATAATTTTCTAAGTATCTGGGCACATCTGAATAAATTTGTGTTTAGAGAAATGAAAAATAATTTTTATTTGAAGGATAATAAAAACAATAATCCACATATGGATAGAGTGGTATTTTTATATCAAGGGCATTTAACGAAGATGATTCTAACTTGTTTTTTGGAGTTTTTGAAGAGACAACAAAAAAAGAAAAATATCAAGCCAGATAAAATAAAACTTAAAGAAGTTGTTGAAGCGATAAGTAATTTTGAAAGCACAACTAACTATTTTTGGTTTATTTATAACAAACCTTCAAAATTCTATAAGTATAATTATGCTATTAATAAAATTTGAAGAAATCATATGATTCAGAAAAATATTATAAAAGTTAGTTTATCTAAAATAAAAGATAGTGATGTTTCTTATTCCAATAATCCACTAGAAGTTTAAAAAAAATGGGTCAAGGATGGACTAATACCTTATTGGGGCAATATATTCCAGAGATTGAATGGAAGTAATATCTTATCCTAGATATTAACAATTTAATTTGTTGAACTTAATTTAATTCATACCTAGCAATATGTGGCGATTGGATTTCTGATTAATCCTAAAAAACCCCATACTTAGTGTAAAGAATACATATACCCTATTACAATAATATTTATATAGTGTATATTATACAATAAGTTATGACAAATGAAAAATTAATAAAAAAAATAACTTTACCAAAAAATCCCCAACCATATGCTGACAAGTATTTCTTAAGGACAGGAGAAGTACTAAGAGCCGAAGGTATCAATCCCTGGATTAGAGCTCAGGTAATGATAAGAAAAGGACCAGGACAGGTTTATGGGGTAAATGAAGCTTTAGCTGTTCTTGAAAAATATTCTCCATTAGTACAAAATGGTGGAAGAGTTTATTCCTTAGAAGAAGGAGCAAATTATTCTCCAAGAGAAACACTTATGTTAATTGAAGCTCCAATTCAAGATATAGTAGAACTTGAAACAATGTATCTTGGAGTTTTAAGTGCAGAAACAACTAAAACCAATGATAAACGAGGAGTAGATTTAAATCAAGTAAGGGAAAATATGGCTGCTGTTGTTAAAGCCGCTAAAGGAAGACCAGTTTCATATTTTGGAGCAAGACACTGGAGATTTGACGAAGATGCAGCAATTACTAAAGCAGCTTATGATGGAGGAGCAACAAGTGCTTCAACAGATGCAGGAGCAGAAACATTCGGACAAAAAGGAATGGGCACAACTCCTCATGTATTAGAAAACATCTTGGCTTGGAAATATGGAAAAGAAAAAGCTGTTCTTGAAACTCTTCTAGCTTTTGACAGACAAATTGATGCTAAAGTACCAAGAATAATTCTTTGTGATTATAGGAATAAGGAAATTACAGATACTTTAGCCTGTGCAAGAGGAATTGGAAACAGATTATGGGGTCCTAGAATAGATACTTGTGGAGAAAACATAGGAGAGGGGGCTTTAGAATTTCCAGATGCAGAAAAATTAGAACAATTAGTTGGAAGAAGAATAATTGTTCCGACAGAAGATGAGAAATATTGGTTTGGACATGGAGTAAATGTAACAGGAGTCTATGCTATGAGAAATGCCCTAAATGAAAATGGCTATGCTGATATGAAACTTGCACTATCAAGCGGGTTTGCAGAACCAAGAAAAGTAGAAGCTTTTGCAAATGCAGAAGAAATTCTCGGAGTAAAATTATTTGACTTGCTTGGAGTAGGCCAGGTATTCAAATCAAGAGCAGCAAAAATGGATATAGTTGCTGTTGGAGAAACTCCTGAAGATTTTGTTCCAATCTCAAAAACAGGAAGAGGATATAATCCAAATCCTAGATTAAAATTAAGATTAGGAGATGAAAAATGAAAACAATATTTTGGAATGTAGATACACAATATGACTTCATGAGAAGCGATGAAAGCTATAAAGGAAAACTTGCAATTCCTGGAGCGAGGGCAATAGAAGGAAATTTAGCAAGACTAACTCTACTAGCTAAAGAAAAAAGAATAGTTGTTGTAAATACTGCAGATTGGCATGATGTTGAATCAGGAGAATTATCTGAAAAGCCTGACTTTGTAAATACTTTTCCAGAACACTGTATGAAAAATACAAGGGGGGCAGAATTTGTTCCAGCAACTAATCCAGAAAATCCATATATAATTGATTGGAAACAAGAACAATTTGGCAGAGAAAGAGTTTTGCAAGCAAGAAATCTTGTGCTATACAAGGATAAGTTCGATGTATTTGCAGGAACTCCTCATGCAGAAGAAGTTGTTAGATTAATTCAACCAAGAAGAGCAATAGTTTATGGGGTTGCAACAAATGTTTGCGTTGATTGTGCAGTTAGAGGATTATTAGAAAGAAAAGTTCAGGTTTACGTTCCAACAGATGCGATAAAAGAACTTCCAAATTTGCCTCTGCCTTATGAAAACTGGCAAAGAAATGGAGCAATCCTTACTACAACAGATGAAGTTTATAATATAATGGGGGAAAGAAAATGAAAATACAAAGAGTATATTTTACACATGGAATAGAAAAAGCAACTGATGAATTAGCTGATGAAGTTATAAGATTTACAAGAGAAACAGGAGCAGATGGTGGGGTTGTTGGGCTAAGTGGGGGAATTGATTCAACTGCTGTAGCTTATTTATGCAAATATGCTTTTGATAGAGAAGTAAATCAAGGAAAAAAATTACGATTATATGGTATAGTAATGCCTTCAAAAGTGAATCATATAAATGATGAACAAGATGGATTGAGAGTAGCAAAAAATTTAGGTATTGAAAGCAAAGTTATCCCCATAGAACCAATAGCAAATGTGCTTATTACTCAAATTCCCGAAGTTAAAACTGGATTTGACAGAGGAAATTTATATGCTGAATTAAGAGCAGTTGTCTTAAGTAGAATCGCAGCAGCCAAAAATTGTAGAGTTATGGGAACAGGAAATAGAGATGAGGATTATGTATTGGGATATTTTACAAAAAGAGGAGATGGAGCAGTTGATAATAATATTTTAGGAAATCTACCCAAAAGATTAGTTAGAGAATTGGCAAGACACTTAGGAGTTCCAGAAAATCTTGTTAATAGAGTTTCAACAGCAGGATTATGGCAAGGTCAAACCGATGAAGGGGAATTGGGATATAGTTATGAACAAGCAGAATTAATTAAGAATGGATTTGACCAAGGATATACTGCATCTCAAATTCAAGAAGCTACTTGTTTTAAAAGAGAAATCATTGATGATGTAATGAAGAGACATAAAGCTACAGAACATAAAAGAAATGTTCCGCCAGTAGGAAAAGTAAATTTATCTTATGGAGAATTTTAAATGGCATATAAAAATCCTTGTGCAACAGCAGATGTTATTCTTGAAAGAGACAAACAAATTCTTTTAATTAGAAGGAAACATGAGCCATTTAGAGATATGTGGGCACTTCCAGGAGGGCATCTTAATTATGGAAAAGAAACTCTTGAGGAGACTGCTGTAAGAGAGTTAAGAGAAGAAACAGGGGTTTTAGTTGATAAAAAAGATTTGGAATTTTTTGGAGTTTATTCAGAACCAAAAAGAGATCCCAGAGGGCATTATATTACTCATGTTTATGTTGCAAAAAATCATAATGGAAAATTAAAAGCAGATGACGATGCAACAGAAGTAAGATTTTTTTCTTTGGAAAATCTTCCTGAATTAGCTTTTGATCATCAAAGAATATTAAACGATTACTTTAAAAGGAAAAATTTATAGCCTTTAAAATGGAAATACAAGATATTAAGCCTAAGATATTTGAATCATCTGAAAAGAATGTTTGGAAATATGTTTTTGAGATACCTGGGGGAATAACAGAATTAGTTTTGTATAAATACAAAACTTTTGAGAATAGAACAGTTATTTGCTGCTCTGTTCAATCTGGATGCCCTGTGGGGTGCACATTTTGCGGGACTGGAAAAAGATTCCTAAGAAATTTAAACTCAAGAGAAATAGTTGAACAAATTGATTATGTATTCAAAAATAAAAAAATTAATACTTCTAAAGTAAAAAAATTGCAAATTATGTTTATGTCTATGGGAGAGCCCTTTCTGAATTACAAAAATGTTGAAAAAGCGATTAAGCAATTAAACAAAAAATACCCCAATGCTCAGCTTTTGGTTTCTACAATAGCTCCGAATATCAAGGATTCATTAAAGAAATTTATTGAACTATCAAAAAGAATAAATAAAATTGGTTTACAATTATCGGTTCATCAATCTACAAACAAAAAAAGAGATAAATTAATTCCTTTTAAAAATAAACTTTCTTTAGAAGAGTTAAGAGATTATGGTATAGAATGGTGGAAAGCAACAGGAAGAAAACCCTATTGTAATTACTGTATTGATGGGAAAAATAATACTCAAAAAGACTTTGACGAATTAAGAAAATTATTTTCTCCAAATGTTTTTTGCCTTACATTTTCAGTGGTCTGTTCTAAGGATGAAACAATGAAAGAAGTTACATTTAGAAACCTTAAAATAATTAATACATTTAGAGAGAAATTTAAGGAAAGAGGATATGACACAAGAACTTTTGATCCTGCAGGACAAGATGATATAGGGGAGGATGTGGACAATTATGGTATGTCCAAAATTTTCTTAAAAAGAAAATTTAAATACCTTATTGTCTTATAAACACTATGGAAAAAGAGAGCATTCACAAATATGAGAAACCCTCTGTTACAGCAGACATAGTTATTTACACCATTCAGAATAATGAATTAAAAATTTTATTAGTTAAACGAGGTATTGAACCATTTAAAGACAAATGGGCAATTCCAGGAGGATTTGTCAGAATTCATGAGTCTCTAGAAGATGCTGCAAAAAGAGAGCTCGAAGAAGAAACAGGAGTTAAAGATGTTTATCTTGAACAATTATACAGTTTTGGAGATCCAAAAAGAGATCCCAGAGGAAGAGTTATTACAGTTGCTTATATGGCTTTAATAAATTCTGAAAAAATAAAACTTAAAGCTGCAACCGATGTTTCAGGAGTTCAATGGTTTTCCATTAAAAAAATTCCACAATTAGCTTTTGACCACAAAAAAATATTAGATTATTCTTTAAAAAGATTAAAATGGAAATTTGAATATACAATAGTTGCTTTCTCTTTATTGCCAAAAAAGTTTACTATCAGCGAAATTCAAAATATTTATGAAATTGTTTTTAATCAGCAATTTGATAAAAGAAATTTTGCTAAAAAAATACTTTCTCTTGATATTTTAAAAGAAGAAGGAATTAAAAAAGATGTTTCTTATAGACCCCCTATGCTTTATTCTCTAAAGAAAGATATTGGAAAAATTGTTAAGATCATTTAATATCTTAATGGGCAATTAATCATCTTTTTAAAGAAATAATTTCTTAATTTTGTCCTTTATTAATTCTTCATTATTAATAAAACACCAGTTAGGATATTTCTCTTTCCAATTTTTATTGTATTTGTCATAGTCCTTTTTTATTTCTAATTTAAAAGTGTTTTCATTTGGATTTTCAAGAAAATAAATTGTTATTATAGTATTTTTCTTTAATATTCTATCACATCTGTTATTCTTTTTATTTTTTACAGCCCTAAAATCTTGTCACAGAATTTCTAAAAGTTATTTTGGGTTAGTTTAGTTATGCTTCTTTTTGAATTAATTTTTTAATATGGGTTGTATAATTAAATAATAGAGAATATATCATCTTAATCTCAAGAGGATTTTTCTATTTATAAACAGTTTGGAATTTTGAAAATGTAATCCTTAAAAAAGAGCGTCCCCGGGAGGACTCGAACCTCCGACACCATGGTTAACAGCCATGCGCTCTGCCAACTGAGCTACGAGGACTTAGAAATCGGAATTTATTTTAATATTTAAAGTTATTCTTTTATTCTAAACCCGGAATAATTCTTTTTTTATTTCTTTTTACAGAGCCATAAACATTTGAATGTTTTGATCCTTGGATAATTGAAATTATTGATTTATACCCCTCTTCAAAATTTTCTGAAGAACCTATTATTCCCACAGAATTATCTTTTATTTCAAAATGACATTTAGTTAATTGGCTTAATACTTTAAGGTTTTTACCTGCTTTTCCAATAATTCTTCCCCTTACACTTCCCATGTCTTTTCTTTTTGTATGGTCTTTTATATTCACAATTTCAAAAATATTTTCTTCTGTTTTAATTTTTATGGCATTTGTAAATGAAAATCCAAAATTTAATGCATCAATTACTTTTTCTGCTAAAAATTCTTCTTCTGCTCCCCCATTTATTGTAATTTCTTTTCCACGATTAGTTATTTTAACTTGTAAAATTATTTCTAATTTTCTTTTATTCTTAATTATTCGAGGAATTTTTTCAGATATAATTATTTTCATATAAAATTAAATAAGTTAAATTTTATAAGTATTTTGTTTTAAAATTCAGTTTTTTCAGATTCTAAATACTTGTTTTTCTTTAACCATTCTACTTGATTTGGACGATATTTGAAAATAACATCTCCTTTTTTATTATCTAATTCCCAAGGTTCTATAATCACAACATCATTTGGTCTAAGCCATAATTTTCTTTTTAATCTTCCTGGAACCCTACAATTTCTTGATTTTCCATCAAGACAATTCACCATCATTTTATTTCCTCCTAATCTTTGTTCAATTATTCCCATAACTTCTTTTTCTTTTGGAAGTTTAACTCGAGTTACTTTTTCCTCATTTAAAGCTTGATTTTTTTTCTGATAATATCCCATATTAATTTGATTAGGTTTTTGTTTATATAGGTTACGCCTATAAAAGAATTAACGAAAAAGGAATTCCTTGTATTTTTTTAATCCCTTCTTTACAAATTAAGCCTTTTCTTAAAGCGAAATTTATTGATTTTTCCCCAACAATATTAAATGTAGAGTCTTCTTTTAACATTTTTTCTATGATTTTAAAAGCTTCTTCCTCAATTACCTCTTTGCCTTTAAAGAAATCTTCTTTTATCTCTAATTGAAATTTTCCTTCTTCAAATTTTTTCCCTAAAAGATCAGAATCACAAATTGTTACTATGTTTCTATATCCTTTTATAACTTTGATTAACATTTAAAAAAACAAAAATTTACATGTTATTCTTCAACTTAAAAAGATTTTTTTACTCCTTCGTTGATTGCTTTTTCTGCTTTTTCTTTAGATAACATAGCACACATTTTACATCCACATTCACAAATTCCTTTAGCCATGTATCCTCCTTTTGCAGTTTGAACAACCTCAGGGTTTTGTATATCTTTTTGTGTTTTACATTTCATACATCTTCCTTGAATCATTTTTTCCTCCGATTATTTAATGAATTAGATAAGATATTTTATTTTTTAAATGTTCGTAAAGGGATTTTATGTTAAATTTATAAATCTCTTTGATTTTTTTCTTTATGAAAGAGATTGAAACTCCTTGGGAAATTTTTGGTAAAATTAATATTAATTCAGTTAAAGAATTAAAAAAATAAATAGCTTTTTAGAAAAACATCAAGAGAAATATAAAAAGGCAAAAAAACAGGTTGAAATTTTATTCCGTTAAATATTCTTCTAATTTTTTAATATAATTTTGAGTTATCAAAGGCATTTCATTTATATTCCAATTCCGTTTCCATAATGTTAAAGCTCCGGCATTATATGCTGCTGCGATTAATTTTTGTTTTTCTTTTATTAATAATTTTCCCCAATTTTCATTTCTTTTTTCACAATATTCATAAAGCCAATTTAATTGTTTAATCCCTACTCTTATATTTTCATAAGGATTAAAAGCCCCCTCATCAAAAGAAATTTCTTTTTCTCTATCATTCCATGTTCCAGGCATTATTTGCATTAGTCCTTTTTCTCCTGAAGTTCCTACTACATTTCTCTTTCCACCAGATTCTATTTTAATTATTGCCCTTATGAGATCTTTGCTTATTGTTTCATTTTTTTTTGAATTTTTATATACTGGTTCTAAGTATTCATCTATTGGGTCTTGAATTTTCTTAATTTTATCTGCTGGTTCTAAAAAAGAATTTATTTGGTTTTGAGGATGAGATGGAATTGATAATTGATAATTGATTATTGGTTTTAATTTTAGTTCTTCAGGTAAATTTTTCCAACAATCTCCTGAAAAAGTTATAAGCCCTGCTAAAAAAAGTGCTTTTAATCTTTTAATTTTTATTTGATTTTTCATGTTAGTATACTTTCTAAAACCCTTATTTAAATTTTACCTTTTGCTAAATTTTATAAATCTTGTTTTTCTTTAATAAATATGAAATTTTTAAGTTTGCATACAGATTATATTAATTTTAAACCTTTGAAAAAAGCGTTAAAAAGTATTGGAGAGCTTTCTGAAAAAGCAATGAAAGGAGATAATATAAAAGAAGCCTTGGTTATTTTTACTTCTGTTGAGAAAATAGATAAAAATATTGAAGAAGTTGTAAAAAAATTAGTCGAAAACATAAAAGATATTGCTGAAAAAGTCAATGTTGAAAATATTGTTCTTTATCCTTATGCTCATTTATCTAATGATTTGGCATCTCCAGAACTTGCAATAAATGTTTTGGATGAAGCAGAAAAAAAATTGAAAAAAGGATTTAATGTTTTTAGAGCTCCTTTTGGATATTATAAAGAATTTGAATTAAAAGTTAAAGGACATCCATTAAGCGAATTAAGTAGAGAGATAAGATTGGAAGATGAAAAAGAAGAAGTTTATGATTCTCAAAAATTATTAAGAGATATTTCTAAATCTAAATTAGATACTTCTAAATTAAAATCTAATGATCATAGGATTCTTGGGCAACAAATGGATTTATACAGTTTTAATGAAACTGCTCCAGGAATGGTTTTTTGGCATAATAATGGGTTAATTATTAAGAATCAATTAATTGATTATTGGAGAGAATTACATAGAAAGTTTGGTTATCAAGAAATTTCTACTCCTCAAATTTTAGATAAAAAACTTTGGCAAATTTCAGGTCATTGGGAAAAATATAGGGACAATATTTTTATTACAGAATATGAAAAAAGAAGTTTTGCAGTCAAACCTATGAATTGTCCTGGTGGAATGCTTGCTTTTAAAAATAAACCAAAAAGTTATAAAGATTTACCTTTAAAAATTGGAGAATTGGGAGTTGTTCATAGGCAAGAATTATCTGGTGTTTTGGGAGGATTGTTTAGAGTTATACAATTTACTCAAGATGATGCTCATATTTTTTGTACAGCTAAACAATTAGAAGAAGAAATCATGAATGTTATGGATTTAGTTAATATTATTTATTCAAGATTTGGTTTTGATTATAAAATTGAACTTTCTACACGTCCTGAAAAGAGAATTGGTGATGATAAAATTTGGGATAAGGCAGAAAATGCTTTAAAAAAAGTTTTAGATAAATTAAAAGTTAAATATAAGATTAATGAAGGAGATGGGGCATTTTATGGGCCTAAAATAGATTTTCATCTTACAGATAGTTTAGGGAGAACTTGGCAATGTGGAACAATTCAAGTTGATTTTTCAATGCCTGAAAGATTTGAGTTGGAATATACTGATAAAGATAATAAGAAAAAAAGACCAATTATGATTCATAGGGCAATTTATGGAAGTTTGGAAAGATTTATTGGAATTTTAATGGAACATTTTAGTGGAAGATTGCCAACTTGGTTAGCTCCAATACAAATTAGGATTTTGAATTTTACAGATAGAAATGAAAATTATGCAAAAAAAATTATTCAAAAATTAGTGGAAGAGATTCCTAATCTTAGGATTGATGCGGATTTTAAAAACATAACAATTCCTTCAAAAGTTAAAGATGCTGAGTTAATGAAAGTTCCTTATATTATTGTAGTGGGAGATAAAGAAGAGAAAGAAAATTCTTTAGCAGTAAGAATGAAAGGTGATAAAAAAATTAAAACCTTTGCTCTTGATGAGTTTGTTTCTCATTTGAAGAAAGAGATTAATGAGAGAATATGAATCTACAATTTTATTTTGAAAAATTATTGAATTCTGAAGAGTTTAGAAAATTTAAAGATGAGAATCCTGATGCTTTTTTATGTTCGGGTTTTTTTGTGAGAGATAAAACTGGAAAAGAGGGAGATAAACAACATTTAGACTATTATATTCCTTCTACAAAAAAATTATTTAGTTTTCAATTAGATTCTAAAATAGAAAAAGTGCCTATAGAAATTGTTGACGACGGAAATTTTGAAAAATTAAGTGATAATCTTGATTTTAATTTTGAGGAAATAGAAAATCTTTTACTTGAAGAAATGAAGAAAAAAGAAATGAAAGAAAAAGCTCAAAAGATAATTTTATCTTTACAAAGAAAAGAGGGAAAAAATTTTCTTATTGGAACTATTTTTATTTCTACTTTGGGAATGATTAAGGTTAGTATAAATTTAGATGAAAATAAAATAGTTGAGTTTGAAAAAAAATCTTTTTTTGATATGTTTAAAATTATTAAGAAAGGATAGTAATATTTTTAAATAGAATTTTTATCTTGTTTTAAATGACAGGCGAATTTTGTGTTTATTTAGAACCTAGGGAAAAAGATGTAAAGAAAAATCATACTTGTTTGTTTAAGAAAGAGTTTAAAAAATTAAATGAGAATCCTTGTATTGCATCAAAATATGTTTCTTTAAAAAATAAATATGTGTATTTTGAAAATTTGGAAGAAAAATGTCCTTTATGTATTAAAGATAAAATTTTAGCAGAAAAATTAAATGGGGTTTATAAAGAATATATGAATTCTAAAGGCTGATTATTTTTCCGCAATAAAATTAATCGTCATTTCTGAATTATGTGTTGAGAGAATATTGAAACCAATTTTTTTGAATAGGTCATGAACTTCTTTTTCATCGTACAAATAATAGTATCTTTCTCCTTTATCTCTCCAGTTTATCATTTTTTCTTTTTTTGAATTTTTGAATCTTTTTGATTTTATATTCCAAACGCCAATTTCTGCTTTTGCTCCTGTTTTTAAAACTCTGTAAAGTTCTTTGATGGCTTTTTTTCTTTTTAGTTTTCCTTTAATACAATGTAAAGCAGAGATACAAATCGCAGAGTTAAAAAAATTTTTTTCAAAAGGTAATTTGTGCATTGGAGCGACAAAAAATTTTGCTTTGATTTTTTTTTCCTTTGCTTTTTTTTCTGCTAGTTTAATCATTTCTTTAGAAAAATCTACAAGATACATTTCTCCTTTTTTGAGTTTTATAAGGTGTCTTCCTGCACCGCTCCCTAAATCTAAAACTTTACCTGTTTTATTTTTAAGAAAACTTAATGTGTGCCTTGCTGGAGTTGTTTTAAATTCATACCATTCTGGCGCAATATTATCCCAAACTTTTTCTTGTTTCATGAAGAAATAAAGAGAAGAAGGGTTAAAAGATTTTTGGGAGAATATTGAGTTTGTAGTTTTTCATTCCCCAAAAATCCATAATACTCATTTTCATATTTCTTTAAATCGAAAACAATTTAAAAGTATTATTTACCTTTAACAGATATGTTAAAACCTCAGAAAGGCGAAATTAGAAAGCCAACTAAAACAATTTCAGGAATAACTCCTGTAGCGATTATGTTACCTCCTAGAAAATGTAAGCATGGTTCTTGTTTGTATTGTCCTAATTTGAATGTTCCTCAGAGTTATACTCCTAAAAGTCCGGTAGTTATGAGGGCTAGTTTAGTAAATTACGATTCCTATAAACAAGTGGTATCTAGGATTAAAGCTTTTGAAGTTATGAATCATCCCACAGATAAAATAGAAATAATAATTATGGGAGGGACTTTTTTAGAATATCCAAAAAAATTTCAATATGAATTTGTTAAGAATATTTATGATGCTTTGAATGGAAGAAAATCCAAAACTTTGGAAGAAGCGCAAAAGAAAAATGAAAAAGCAAAAAATAGATGTGTTGCACTTTGTATTGAAACAAGACCTGATGTTCTTGATATTAAAAGAATGAGAGAATTTGGTTGCACGAGAGTTGAGTTAGGAGTTCAAATTCTGGACGATAAGATTTATAGACAAATCAAAAGAGGGCATACGATTCAAGATGTTGTTAAAGCTACGGAGAAATCAAAAAATGCGGGATTTAAAATTGGTTATCATATTATGCCTGGTTTACCTGGAAGTAATATTAAGAAAGATTTGGAGCTTTTTAAGAAAATTTTTTCAGATGAAAGATTTAAGCCAGATCAATTAAAACTTTATCCTTGTCAAGTTATTCCTGGTTCTGGTCTTGAAAAAATTTATTGGAAGGGAAAATATAAACCATATACTAAAGAAGAAATAAAAAAAGTTCTTATTGAAATGTTGAAGATAGTTCCTCGTTATTGTAGGGTTATGAGGGTTATGAGAGAAATTCCTCCAGAGTATATTGTTGCTGGAACTACAAAAATTGATTTGAGAAAAGATATAGAAGAAGAATTAAGAAAAAAGAATTCTAATTTAAAAGAAATTAGATATAGGGAGATTGGTTTTGCAATTCAGAGAGGAAAAGAAATTGATTCAGATTTAGACTTGAAGGTTACTTCATATCGGGCTAGTAAAGGAACAGAATATTTTCTTGAAATTGTGAATAAAGACGATATTTTATTTGGTTTATTGAGGTTAAGGGTTGTTGGTGACAAAGCAATAATTCGAGAGTTGCATGTTTATGGAAAGTCTTTGAATTTAGGTGAAAAAGGTAAATTGGGACAGCATATTGGAATAGGGAAGTGGTTGATGGGAAAAGCAGAGAAAATAGTTGGAAAAGGCAAGATGATTATAATAAGTGGTGTTGGTGTTAGGGAATATTATAAAAAATTAGGGTATAATTTAGAAGATACTTATATGGTAAAAAATCTGAAAAATTGAGAGAATTTTTATTAAGGTTGTATATTATGTAAAGAACTATTTTATTCTTAAAAAAATTAGATAAAGAAATTGCAAGGATAATTAAATCTAGAAAACTTTAATGTTTCCTAATTGCCAATTTTTTAGTATGTCTCTTGAAGTTCTATCTGAATTAATTTCTCCACCTTTTTTTAAAAATCCTTTTTTATTTCCAACTTTTTCAATTAAGTCTTCTGCATTTTTGAATTTAATTTTATAAAATTTTTCAAATCCTTTTTTATTTCCTTTTACTATCTCATTAAGAGCAATTTCTGGACTTTTAACCTGATTATAAGATCTTCCTCCAACTTTTACTTGTCGTGCTATTTTTTCTTCACTTGTCATAGAATATTTTTCTGAAGGAATTACTCCTGGAGAATCTAATAAATGTATGTTCTCTGTTAATCTTAATTTTTGTATTCCTTTTGTAAATCCTGCCTCTGAACCTATTTTTGCAGAATTTCTTCCAATCAATAAATTAATCAATGAACTTTTTCCTGTATTAGGATATCCGATTATTCCTACTTGAATTCTATTATATCTTCCTATTTTTTTTATTTTTGAAGCTTCTTGTTTAATTTTATCTCTTAATTCTTTAATCCCTTTTTTGTTTTTACAAGATACAAAAACTTTTGGGTTTAATCTTTGATTTCTTTTTAAAGTTAAATCTGATTTATTTAAAACATAAATTATTTTTTTACCTTTTTCTTTGATTAATTTTTCAACATCTTGATTTTGCATTTCTTTTGGAAATCTAGCATCTAAAATTTCTAAGATGATATCTGAAATATCTATTACTTTTTCCAATAAAGCAGGATATTTGCTTTTTTGTTTTCTAAAATTCTTTAGATTTTTGATGGCTCGTATTTGTCTTTTGGTTACCATAATGTCTTAAAGAAGTTAGAGTTTATTAAATTAACAGAATTAGTAATTAATTATTTTTTATATTTGTGGATTGCAAAAATAGTAAAAAAAGTACCAATCATTAAGAGCGTAATATGAACATAATTTTGATTAAAAAAATAAATTTTATCCATAAGTGTCCAAAGGCTTCTAAAAACAAAAACTCCTGAAAAAAGAAGAATTAATTCTAGAAAGATTTTCCTATGTTTTTTCTTCATAATAATTTTTGGTTTAAGATATTTAAATATTTATTGGGGGAAAATGCCCTTGAGGAGGTTATAGAATGGGATTAGGTTAATTTTATCAAAAAATTAAATTAGTGGAAGAAGGCAAGACACAAGAAGAAATCGCTAAAGTTTTGGGTGTTGGAAGAACAACAAATATTATAAAAGTTAGTTCTATAATCTCATCGGCGAAATGTAAAAGCCCCTATTTGAATAAACCGAGAAAGAAAAAGAAAAATTTATAAAGTTTGAAAATATTTATAAAGTATGAAAAAGGTGGATTTCTATGGCAACAATAATTAATTCAGTTGATTTAGCAAAAGATGTTAAAGATCTTATACTTTTTTCTACTGTAAAGTTTAATGACGATGCCGTGAAAAATAAAATATTTGCAACTGACGACGATAATTTTTTACTTATCTTAAAATCAATTGATTCAGATCCAATTATTCTTGATGCGATAGATGTTGATGATGATTTTGTCAGGAAAGCAGTTTTAGGATAAAAATGCCTTCCATCAATTTTGGAGTAAGATTAGTTTTTGATGAAGATTTTTATAATGTAGAGATAAAGAATGATCCTAAACTATTAACAAAATTAATGTATATCAATGCAAGAGCATCTGGTTATAAAAGATATTTTAATATTCTTCCAAAAAAAATTTTTAATAAAATTTTAGAAAATAATTCCTCTATGCCAAGAGAATTATTAAGATCATCTTTTTATGATCTTGAGGAAGTTAAATTAGAAGAAATAGAAGATGAAGTAGAAAGAGTGGTTAAATACGCTATACATATCATAAAAGAAGATCCTCAAAAGAAATCTTTTATAATAACTTCTGAAGCAAAAAAGAAAGATTACTTAGCAAATACTCATTTTAATAACTCAAAAGATGTTCAAGTTAAATCGGGTCAAGAAGCATTAGAAATTTTAAATGGATTTTTTGAGGATTGCACTGCAAGATAAATTAAATTTTTTCTCTAATTATTCTTTCTTTATCGTTTATAATTTCCCGAAGGGCTGAAAATTTTGGACTTAAACCATAAAAAATAATGCTTCCTTTTTTGGCTCTCTTATAAATAACCCCCGCTTGGTAATTTTACGCCCCCACCGAGATTCGAACTCGGGTCACTGCCTTGAAAGGGCAGCATTCTTGGCCTCTGAACTATAGGGGCTGATATTCTTATATAAATTTGCCTTAAAAATCTTTGTTTTACTTCTTTTTTGGGATAATTATCCAAGCAATTATGTATGCAAGGATTCCTGCTCCGCCCAAAAAAGTAAACAAAATCCAAAGCAATCTGATTAAAGTAGGATCTTTATTAAAGTATTCCGCAATACCTCCGCAAACTCCTCCAAGGATTTTTTCTTTTTTACTTCTATATAGTCTTTTTACTTTTGTCATTTTTATATTATGAGCCTGCACAGTGTAAGGGAACCAAGTTTCCCCTGACATTCAACCCTCCTTGGATTGGTGCAATCTCTAATGAGCCTGCACAGATTTGAACTGTGGACCCCTGCCTCTCTTAGAATTTTTTCTAAAAGAAATTAATTCTATCGAATTAAACTCATATAAGAGCAGTGCTCTAACCAGACTGAGCTACAGGCTCACAGAATATCTTATTTTTTAGTATATTTAAAATTTCTCATAATGGATTTTAAAAGAATTATTCAAAAACTATTCTCGCATCCACAATAATAGCATCATTTTCACTAACCATCAAAGGATTAATATCTAATTCTGTTATTTTCGGATATTTTTTTATTAAGGTGCATAATTTCATCAGATTTTTTTCTATCATTTCTATTTCATTTTTACTTAATTTAGGAACTATTTCTTTTATCATTTCTTTTATTTCTTTTGAGTTTAAAGGATAAACCCTAAAAGTAACTTTTTTTAATTTTTCCACATGAATTCCCCCGTAACCAAAAACAAGGACGTGTTTGAATTCTGGAGTTTTTTTAATTCCCAATAAAAATTCTTTTCCATTAATCTGTTTTTGGATAATTATTTCTTGATATCCTTTTATTTTTTTAAGTTCTTTGAAATTTTTAATAAATTCAGTTTTATCTTTGATATTCAATCTAACACCTCCTTTTTTATTTTTATGAATTATTTTTTCCCCAGAAACTTTCATAACAAAAGGAAATTTTATCTTTTTCAAAGAATTATCAATTTGAGATATTTTATTTAAAGAAGTTCTTTCAATAATTTTGAAACCTTCTTTTTCTAAAAAATTTTCTGCTTTTTTTTCACTAAATATTTTCATAAATAAAGAACACAATCTATTTATATATAGTTTTCTAATAAAAATTATGTTAGATAATTTTTTAAACGATTTTTTTAATCCTAAATCTATAGCCATAATAGGGGCTTCTTCTAATTCGGAAAAAGTGGGGGGAATTTTAATAAAAAAATTATTGGATTTTAAAGGCAAGGTTATTCCTATTAATCCTCGCCAAGAAAATATTTTTGGAAAAAAGACTTATTCTTCGTTAAAAAAATATTCTGGAAAAATTGATTTAGTAGTTATAGCTATTCCTGCAAAATTTGTAATTGGGGCTTTGAAAGATTGTATTAAAAAAAAGATAAAAAACGTTATAATAATTAGTGCGGGTTTTTCTGAAATAGGAAATAAAAAGTTAGAAGAAAAAATAACCAAATTAGCTCAAAAAAATAAAATAAATTTATTAGGGCCAAATTGTTTTGGTGTTGCTAATCCTAGTATAAATTTAGATTTAACTTTTGCAAATAATTCTGCTAAACAAGGAGATGTTGCTTTTATTAGTCAAAGTGGGGCTTTATGGAGTTATCTTTCAGATGTGTCTTATTCAAATCAAAATTTTGGTTTTTCTGGATTTGTAAGTTTAGGGAATATGGCTGGTTTGAATTTTTCTGATTTTATTAATTATTTTAACCAAGATAAAAAAACTAAGAAAATTGTTTTATATATTGAAAAAATAAAGGAAGGAAGGAAATTTATTGATATTTGTAAAAAATCTAATAAAGAAATTATTGTAGTAAAAGCAGGAAAATCAAAAAAAGGTGCTGAAGCAGCAATAAGCCATACAGGAAGTTTAGCTACAGATTTTAAAATTTATACTGGGGCTTTTAAACAAGCAGGAATTAAACAAAAATATTCTTTTTCAGAAGTTTTTAATTTTAAAAAATTTAAATTTCCAGAATTAAAGGAAAAAAAGATTATTGTGATTACAAATGCGGGGGGTGCTGGAGCTTTGATTACAGATTATTTAACTGAAGAAGGTTATGATGTGAAACCTCCTATTGATTTGCTCGGAACTGCCTTAGCAAAAGATTATGAAAAAATATTAGAAAAATTTAATAATAAAAAATTTAATTTTGTTGTAATTTTAACTCCTCAAAAAATGTCAGAACCAAAAAAAACTGCCGAAGTAATTTCTAATTTTTCTAAAAAAAATTCTGTTTTTGTTTTTTTCTTAGGAGAGAAATCAATAAATGATACAAAACAAATTTTTAAGAAATATAATATTCCTTTTTTTACGAGAATTTAGAATGAATAAAATTGATAATGTTATGAAAATTCTTAGAAAAGTTTATTATTTTAGTGATAAAACTACTTTGAATAGAATGAGAAAACAACCTGATGCTTTTAAGATTTTGATTTCTTGTTTATTGAGTTTAAGGGCAAGAGATGAAAATACTGAAAAAGTTTCTGAACAGCTTTTTAAAATTGCTGATACTCCAAAAAAAATTCTTTCTTTACCTGTAAAAAAACTTGAAAAAATAATTTATAGTTCTGGGCATTATAAGAAAAAAGCAAAAGTCTTGCAACATGTTTCAAAAGAATTAATTGAAAGATTTGATTCTAAAGTTCCTGATAATAAGCAAGATTTATTGTCTATAAAAGGTGTGGGTCCAAAAACAGCTAATATTGTTTTAGCTTTTGCTTTTGGAAAATTGGTTTTACCGATTGATACTCATTGTCATAGAATTCCAAATAGGCTTGGATGGGTTAAAACAAAGATTGCTGAAAAAACAGAAGAAGAATTAATTAAGATACTTCCAAAAAAATATTGGAGAGATTTTAATGCTATTTTTGTTCAATTTGGAAGAGATATTTGTCAGCCAATTTCTCCATGGTGTTCTAAATGCCCTATAAAGAGATATTGTTTGATGATTGGAATTAAAAAAAGTAGATAATAATAATTTTAAAAAAGATAAATCTTTTAGAAATTTATGGTAAGAAGAAAATTGGAGATTCTTTCTATTGAAGAAATATATAAAAATAAGTTGAAAAAGGGATATGTTGAAATAAAGCAGTGGTTAACTCCTTGGTTAAAACTTCCAAAAAAAGATACATCGAAACCTGGAGATAAGTTTTACAAAAAGATGTATAAACAGGTCGATAATTTTGGAGAAAAAATTAATGCAGATTTAGCAGTTATAGAATATACAAATATTTGGTATCCCGATAAGACCGCAGGCCATAATATAATTTATTACAGAAATAGGCAAACCTAAATCTTTTTAAATCAATTTCTCTAAAAATTTAGTATGAAAAGATCATCAAGAAGGTGGAAAAAGAAAAGGCAAATGCGTTGGAAATGGCAACGTAAAAAGCTTAGAAAGGAAAAACATAAAAGAAAGCTGAAAAAAGCTAGAAGTAAGTAGATGAATTTTATTTAACAAAATAAGAAAAAAAAGATATTACGTGATTTATTCTGGAAATATTAAACTTGATTTAATTGATAAAACAAGAAAATTAGCAAATTATTAAAAGACATTTATTGCTAAAAAATATTATAAAAAGATTTGATCTCTTGATAAATCAAATTCTTAAAGTAAAAAATTTGATAAACTTATTACTAAAACCCCATAATATTTATTAAGTGTTTTTTGATAAAATAAATATGAATAGTGGAATTTGGACAGAAAGATATAGGCCAGCCAAATTTTCCGAACTTGTTGGTCAAGATGTAATTGTGAAAAGGGTTGAATCTTTGGTAAATTCTTTGAATATACCCCATTTACTTTTTGCAGGACCTGCTGGAATTGGAAAATCTACTTTGGCCTTAATTGTTGTTAAAGAACTTTTTAAGGAAACTTGGAAAGATAATTATTTAGAATTAAATGCTTCTGATGAAAGAGGTATTAATATTGTTAGAGAAAAAGTAAAAAATTTTGCAAGAACTAAATCCTTGGGAAATGTTCCTTTCAAAGTTATTTTTCTTGATGAAGCAGATGCTTTAACTCCTGAAGCTCAACAAGCTTTAAGAAGAACAATGGAAAATTATTCGAATACTTGTAGATTTGTTCTTTCATGTAATTATTCTAGCAAAATAATAGATCCAATTCAATCTCGTTGTGCTATTTTTAGATTTAAACTTTTAGAAAAAAAAGATGTAGAAAGATATTTGTCTAAAATTATTCGTTTTGAAAATTTAACAATTTCTCCAGATGCTTTTGAAAGTATTTATGAAGGTAGTGAAGGAGATTGTCGTAGGGCAACAAATTTATTGCAATCTGCAGCTTCAATTTCCCCTGATATTAGCACACAACTTATTTCAACAATTATTTCAAATGCTAAACCTAAAGATATTAAGATAGTTTTAGATTATGCTTTAGCAGGAGATTTTCAAAATTCTCGGGAAAAACTTTTGGATGTAATGCTTAAAGAAAGTATTTCTGGACAAGATGTGATTAAAGCAATTCAAAAAGAAATTTGGAATTTACCTATTGAACCTGAGATTAAAGTCAAATTAACAGAAAAAACTGGTGAAGCAGAATTTAGAATTGTAGAAGGTTCAGATCCTTTTATTCAATTACAAGCTCTTTTGGCAAGTTTTGTTCTTGCTGGCTTGGGGAAGGATTAAATGCCTTGGGTAGAAAAATATAGGCCTAAGAGATTTGAAGATATTAGGGGGCAGGAAGATATAATTCAAAAAGTAAAAAATTTTATTCAAAGTTTTCCTAAGAAAAAAAAATCAATTATTTTTTATGGTTCACCTGGAACAGGTAAAACTACCTTAGCTCATGTTATTGCAAATGAAAATAATTCTGAAATTTTTGAATTAAATGCTTCTGATTTAAGGAATAAAGGAAATTTAAAAGAGATTCTTAAACCTGCAGTCGAACAACAATCTCTTCTTAAAAAAAATAAAATTATTCTTATAGATGAAGTTGATGGTATTTCAAAAGTAGATTATGGGGGATTAACTGAATTATTAAATATTCTCGAATATACTCCTTATCCAATTGTGATAACTGCAAATGATATTTGGGATAAGAAATTTAGTTCTTTGAGAAAAAAATCTGAATTAATTCAACTTAAGGAAATTAATTATAATATTGTTAAGGAAGTTTTAATTTCTATTTTAAGAAAAGAAAATAAGTTTATAGAAAATAATATTCTTACAAAAATTGCTATAAAGTCTAAAGGAGATTTAAGAGCAGCTATTAATGATTTACAAACGATTTCTTACGTAGAAGACCCCTCTACAGTAGAATTTGATGATAGAAATAAAGAGATAGATATTTTTAATGCATTGAGAATGATTTTTAAAGGAAAACCCACAGAAGAAATTTTGAGAGTTTTTGATTCAGTAAATATGCCTTTAGACGAGATAATCTTATGGGTTGAAGAAAATATCCCTCAAGAATATAGTGGCGTTGAATTGGCAAGAGCATATGATCTCTTGAGTAAAGTTGATATTTTTAAAAAAAGAATTTATAGACAACAATATTGGAGATTTTTAGTTTATGAAAATATTTTTCTTAGTTACGGGATTTCTTCTTCAAAAGAAGAAGTGAAAACAGGATTTACTAATTATAAAAAGCCAACCCGAATTTTAAAAATGTGGATGAATAATCAAAGAAATGCTAAGAAAAAAACTATTGCAGAAAAATATGCACGATATGTTCATATTGGAATTAAGAGAGCCATGAATGAATTTCCAATAATTAAGCCTATTCTTAAATTTAATTCTGAAATTCAAAAAGAATTAAAACTTGATGAAGAAGAAATTATTTATTTAGAAAGATAAATTAAATTAAAAATTTGGAATAGGGCATCCTGTTGCTTGTGAAAATGCTTCTAAAGTTCTTGCACCATTATAAGATTGGTCTTTAATTTTTATTGTAGGATAACCTGTTTCTACTTTTTCAGCACAAATTGCTTTATTTATGTCGTCTTCACATTCCACATAAACAGAACTTGCAATATCATAACCCCCAAGAGTTGTTACAACTTGTTGACAATATCCACACCATTCTGCACCATAAATAACTAATTCTTTTTCAGCAAGACATTCATTAAATTCTTTTAATTTTTCTAAATCATTTTCTGAATAAGAAGTTGAAGTTTGTTGAGAGGGAATTTGTTCTAAATTTTCAAAAAAAGATAAGGGAGTAACACCTGAAACTAAATTTTTTCCATCTTTTGTTAAATATAAAGGTAATTCTTGTCCTTCATATAAAACAATTATTTCATAAAGTCCAGAAGTTTCTTTTATTTCTACTAAATCTAATTTATCCCCTGTTTGTTGTTCTGCAAAATTTAAAACAATTTTTCCTGCTTCATCCTCAGAAATAACTTTTCCAGTCATACCCATATTTCCAATAAGAAGTAAAATTACAATAATCCCTAAAACTAATGTTGAAAGCATCCAAGGATTTTTTCTAAATTTATTTGTAAGAGTTTCTTTTTTAAAATTAGAATTATTTTGATTTATCTCCTCTATTTTTTTTGTTTCTTCTTGAACCTCATTGTTTTCCATTTTAAAACTATGAAAAAGGGTTTTAAAAATCTTTTTGTTTTCAATCAAACAAAACAATTAAATATCTAATAATTATTTTTTATATATGTCTTATGATATTATAGTTGGAAGAGATGATTCAGATAAAAAATCTTTTGGTAAAAAGGGATTAATCTTTTTAGGAAAGGGTTATGTTAAAATGGGGCAATATACTTCATTAAGTAATAGAATTTTTATGGATGTGGCAAGAAGTCATGTTATTTTAGTTGCAGGAAAAAGAGGTTCTGGAAAATCTTATACTCTTGGAGTTATTACAGAAGAGATTTCTAATCTTCCCAAAGAAACAAGTCAAAATATAGCTTCTTTGATTTTTGATACAATGGGAATTTATTGGACAATGAAATATCCTAACGAAAAAGATAAGGAATTGCTTCAAGATTGGGAATTAAAATCAGAAGACCTTCCTGTTAAGGTTTTTGTTCCTTTTGGACATTATGAAGATTATATTGAAAAAGGAATTCCTGTTGATGAGAAATTTGCTTTAGATATAAATGAATTAAATCCTGAAGATTGGATTGCTACTTTTGGTTTAGACATTATTAATCCTGTTTCAATTTTAATTGAAAGAACTTTAACTAAATTAAAAGAGGAAAAAGAAACTTTTGATATTTTTGAAATTATTTTCAATTTAGAGAATGATGAAAAAACTTCAAGAGAAGTGCGTAATGCTGCGGTAGGATTATTTGAAGCTGCAAATACTTGGGGTGTTTTTTCTGATAAGTCTGAGAAGGCAACGCAAGTTAAAGATTTAATTAATGCGGGAATGACTTCTGTTTTGGATTTAAGTGTTTATAGTTCAATAGGTGCTTTTAATGTTCGGGCTTTGGTTATTAGTTTACTTTCAAGAAAAATTTTTAATCAAAGAATGGCATCTAGAAAAAAAGAAGAAACTAAAGCAATTTCAAAAGGTTTAGAGTTTATGTCTGAATTTGAAAAAAAAGAAAACCCTTTAGTTTGGTTGTTTATTGATGAGGCTCATGAATTTCTTCCATTAGATAAAAAAACTATTGCAACAGATGCTTTAATTCAATTATTAAGGGAAGGAAGACAACCTGGAATTTCTGTTGTTTTGGCAACTCAACAGCCAGGACAAATTCATAGAGATGTTATGACTCAATCTGATATTGTTATTTCTCATAGAGTTACTTCTCAACCAGATTTAGAGGCTTTAAATTATATTATGCAAAGTTATTTATTTGAAGGTATTAAAAAATATATGGATGAATTACCTGGATTAAAAGGTTCTGCTATTATTCTGGATGATAATTCTGAAAGAATTTATCCTATGAGAATAAGACCCAGATTTACTTGGCATGGTGGAGAAGCCCCTACTGCGGTTAAAAAAGAAAAAAGATTATAATCACCACAATTTTTTTAAATGTTTAAAACACAAAAAATTTATGTCAATTGAAAATGATATTAAAAATATAATTAGAGAACACGTTCCTAATTGGGATAAAAATAAAGAAGATAAAATATCCTCTAACTCTAATTTGGTAAAAGATTTGGGAATGAATTCTTTAGATTTTATTGACTTTCTTGTAGGAATCGAAAGAGAATACAAAATAAAAATTCCTGATAAAGAAAGAGAAAAAATTAATACTATTCAAGATATGGCGAATTATGTTTCAAAACATTATATTTCTGAATAATAATCCTTTTAAATAAAGATCCCTAAAGATATTTATGACTAAAGATTATTTTTATAAATTGTGTCCAGAATGTTCTAATTATACTGAATACATACCAAATCCTGCATACATACATACTTGTGAATCTTGTGGAAAAGAAGGTTTAAATGAAAGTGACTTAATTACGGTTATTAAGAAAGAAGAAGTTCAAAAAGATATTAATCATTTAAAGGATTTATTAAAACGATTTCCTACAAGAGATAGTTTCATTCAAAATCTTAAATAATTTCAAAATCTATTCTTGTCCGAATTTTATAAGGTGCAATTTCTCCTGCAGGTTTTGTCTTTAAAATCTTAATTCTTTTTTTAAATTGTTTTGCTTCTATTTTTATTTTTTCTATAATTGAATCTATCTTGTCTTCATCACAAAAGTCATAATAATAAATTCTTGTTCCTTTTTTACTTACTTTAAATGCTTGTTCTAAAAAAGTATCTTTTAATTGAGGTCTTGGCATCACAATAACATCAAATTTTTTTTCTTTTATTTTTTCAATTGCTTTTTTTATGTCTCCAGGCAATAATTTTATTCTTTCTTTTAATTTGTTTAATTCAATATTTAATTGGGCATATTTATTTGCTTCTCTATTTAATTCATTAGAAATAATTAATTTAGCTTTAGAATTTTTTGCTATTACAATTGGAAGAGGCCCTACTCCTGCAAACATAACCAACACTTCATCATCTTTTTTTATTTTTGAAGCAATTTCTTTTCTTTCATTACTTAATCTAGAAGAAAAATAAGTCGTATCTATATTGAACCTAATAACAGAGTTATTTTCTTTATATAAAATTTCTTTAGTTTTTTCTCCCAAAACATATCTTGTTTCCATTTTTCTTAATCTTCCCTTGAATTTTCCTGTTTTTTCAAGAATTGTTTTTACTGATTTATTTTCTTTCAAAATTTTTTCTGCAAATTTCTTTTTTTCAGTTTTTTTAAATTTTTTTGGAAATCTTACTAAAGCTATATTTCCCAAAATATCAAAAGCCCTAATTTTCATTATTATTAGAGAAAAAAAGAATTATTAAAAGTTGTGATTAGATAAATTTATAAAACGCAAAATTCTTTATCAAATATGCAAAAGAGGAATTTATTTTTTTTAATTTTAGGAATATTTTCAATCAATTTTGTGAGCGCTACAACTTTTTCTTTAGGAAATTTATTCAATCAAATTGATTCCTCCACCATGGTTTTGGGGGTAATATTTATAATTTCTTTTGTAATGTTATACTTTGCTTTATCAAAATTTTTTGTAGATAAATTGACTGGGCAACCGAATACTAAATTCGCTTCAATTATTTCCCTTAGTATTGCTTTGCTTATCACTTATGGGGTTAATTCATATAATTTTAATTTTACTAGTTTCTTTTTTGATTTAGGGGTTTCAGAAGATATTTTATTTTTTGCATTGCCATTAATTCTTATTCTAGGATTACTATTTTTAATTTGGAAATTTAGAAGTAAATCTTTATTAATAATTGGGGGATTTTTTATTTTATTAAGTTTTTTTGTTTATGAAAAGACAGTTTCTAGTAGGATAGGAATAATTCTTGTTTTGATTTGGGTATTTTTATTCTTTAAAAAAAAATTTCAAGGAACCTCAAAAAATGAATACAAGCAACATTTAAAGGAATTAAGAGAAAATGAAAGAATAAAGCAAGCTCCAATAAAAGCTAGGGCACAAAATATTGCAAATATTAGAAAAGAAAGGCTAAAGAGAGATGTGGAAAGAGCAAGAAGACAACAAAAAGCAGAACAAAAAAGGGCTCAACAAATGATAAAACAAGGAAGATTAATTACAGATTCGAGAGGAAAATAATTAAAACCATTTATCTAATCCTTTTTGTTTGTTTTTTTCAGTAATGTCTTTAAGCCTATCCAATTGTTTTTTAATTCTTTCTCCTGAAAAATTATGTTCTTCAACTAAAATTTCTCTTATTTTTGTTTCATTTATTTTTTCAAATTTAAAAGATTCATCAATTACATTTGGTTTTTTGAATAAATCAAATATTTCTTTCCAATCAAATTTATCTTCTTCATTTAAATTTTCTATTTGTTCTTTTACTTCTTCAAATATAATTTCAGGTTTTTCGTATTTTTGAACCATTTGCAAGGCTTTTTTTTGTCCTATTCTAGGAATTCCTTTTGGATTATAATCTGTTCCAACCAAAATCCCTAAGCAGATTAATTGGTCTAAATTTATTTTTAATTCTTCTAAAAGTTTTTTTAATTCAATTAATTCTGGTTTTATTTCAATCCATCCTGAAAAAGTTTTTCTTTTTTTTGCTAGAGTTAAATTCCTAATTAATATTGGAGCTCCAAATAATAAACTGTCGTAATCTTGACTTACGCATGCATGGGCTTCTTTTTTAATTCTAGCAAGATAAGCTGCTTCTGCTTCTCCTTCTCCCGGAGCTTGAACAATAGCGATTCCCATGGCTTTCAAAAGTTCTTTACTTTCTTTAATCATTTCATCATTTAGGGGAATTAATTGACTCCCATATCTTTTCATGCTAACTATGTCTTCTTCTTGTTTTGCTATTTCGTATTTTTCTTTTGCTTTTTCTTTTCCTTCTCCTCTTTTTTTATGGATTTTTTCTTTTAGTTTCGGAGGAATTCCATCAAAAACATAAACAAGTTTTATTCCTTCAGAAAGTAATGCAAGATTCCTATAAAAGATTCCAGAAAGATGACTTGTGACTCTTTTTTTATCGTCCATTAAAGGAGTTCCATCCATTTGTCTAATTGTGGATAAAAATTGATAAAGAGTATTAAATGCGTCAACACATATTGTTTTACCCCTTAATTCAGAAATATTAATTTCTTTTCTCGAAATTATTTCTTTGATATTTAGTCCCATATTTTTTCAAGAGATTAGAATTATAAAAAGTTATTGATAAACTTACTCCCTAAATTTTTTAACCAAAATAACAATAACAAATACAACACTTAAAACTAAAATTCCAACTATCCAAATAAAAGGTTGTTTCAAAAAATTTATCGGTT
>Ga0114946_10000383_pt1 | contig 29104 bp, 22 predicted proteins | sample WalLakDeSediment_FD_88676 | JGI IMG/M metagenome (GOLD analysis project Ga0114946, IMG submission 88676) | Lake sediment microbial communities from Walker lake, Nevada to study Microbial Dark Matter (Phase II) - Walker Lake 11/02/13 Deep Sediment | ecosystem: Environmental > Aquatic >... | reverse complement strand
GGCAGCGTGGCCAGTTGTTCCTCAATATGTTCGACAACCGAACAGGCCAGCTCCTCGGAAGTAGTAATTAATATTGAACGGGAAAGAGGATCATGTTCAGCCTGCGATAAAAGGTCGGCAGCAATAAAAGCCGGCCTGGCTCCATTATCAGCAACAATTACTATTTCACTGGGACCGGCCAGCATATCAATGCCGACCTGTCCGAAAACTTCTTTTTTAGCCAGGGTAACGTAGATGTTACCGGGGCCGACTATTTTCTGCACCGCAGGAATAGTTTCAGTGCCATAAGCCATTGCGGCAACCGCCTGGGCTCCACCGGCCTTATAAACTGCTTTTGCTCCTACTTCATACGCGGCGGCAAGGGTCAACGGGTTAACCAATCCATCGCTGCCCGGGGGAGTGCAGATATATATTTCCTTCACTCCGGCAACCTGTGCCGGAACAACGGTCATCAAAACTGAGGATGGGTATGCCGCCGTTCCGCCCGGGATATAGGCCCCGACTGATTGCAGCGGAATGAAGCGTTGGCCTGCCACCCGGCCCGGCCCGCTTTCCCACCAGTCTGCCTCAAGCTGGCGGCGGTGGAATCGCTCAATGTTTTCTTTTGCTCCGCGAATAGCTTTCAGCAGGTGAGGCTCAACTGAACGGGCAGCAGCGGCAAGATCTTCAGCGGGCACCTGCAGGTTTGTAAGTTCTGCCCGATCAAATTCCCGGGCATATTTTATCAGGGCAGTATCACCGTTTTGGCAAACATCTTCAATTATTTTCTGAACCTGCTCACGTTCCTCCCGGTAATCACTCCAGCTGATCAAAGGATGGTTTTTTTTATACTCTGCGTATGAACAAACGGGCAAGATCATCATTTTTCTCCTTATCTGCCATGCTGATAAGTTGGGTACGAAGGCAAGCGGAAAGAGCAACCATATTTTAACATAGGACAGTTCAAGCGTCAATTTAGCAGGCTATTTCGTAACCAGGGAGCGAAGAGCAGGCATGAACCCGGGAAAAGAAATATTTATTGCTTCTGCACCATGTATTGCTGTTTCGCCCTTTGCCACTAAACCGGCAACAGCAAGTGCCATGGCAATGCGGTGGTCTCCACAGCTTTCGACTTCAGCGCCCTGTAGCGCATTTTTCCCTTCAATAATCAGCCCATCTTCTGTTTCTTCCACACCTGCGCCCAGCTTAACCAACTGCCCGGCAAGGGCGGAAATACGGTCTGACTCCTTAACTCTTAACTCTGAGGCGCCGCTGATCACAGTTTTACCTTCGGCGACTGACGCCGCTACCGCCAGTACCGGTATTTCGTCAATGAGCAGGGGAATTTTTTCACCGCTAAACGATGTTCCCTTCAACCGGTTGCCCCCCCTGATCATAATATCTGCAACCGGTTCTCCACCCCAGTCACATTTGTTTTTCAGTTCAATTTCAGCTCCCATTGTATTAAGGACATCAATAATGCCGCTTCGCGTAGGATTAACGCCGACATTTTTAAGAAGCAATTCCGAACCGGGAATAATCGCCGCAGCAACCATGAAAAATGCGGCAGCAGAAATATCCCCGGGAATATTGATTTGAATTCCCTGTAAAATCGGCCTGCCCTGCAGGCTAACCTTGCAACCTTCAATCTCGATATCCGCCCCGAACCGGGATAGCATTAGTTCAGTGTGATTACGACTCATGTAAGGTTCTTCAACCGTGGTAACACCTTCAGCATATAGACCGGCCAGTAAAATTGCTGATTTTACCTGTGCGCTGGCCCGGGGGGACTTATATTCAAGCGGTTGAAGATTTCCGCCCCTGATAGTAAGAGGAAGATTTTTGCCATCACTTTCTCCTTCAACGGCGGCACCCATTAATCGCAGTGGCTCAATAACCCGCTTCATCGGTCTTTTCTGAAGGGATTGATCACCGGTGATAGTAGTGCTAAAAGGCTGACCGGCCAATATGCCGAGCAGAAGCCTGGCCGTTGTGCCCGAATTTCCTGCCTCAAGAGATTGTGACGGCTGGTTTAAGGTCATACCCCTGCCTTCAATAAGAAGCCGGCTCCCACTGCCATTAATTTTAACCCCCAGTGATTGCAGGCAGCTGAAAGTTGACCGGCAGTCTTCTGCATCGAGATATCCACGAACTTCAGTAACCCCCCGGGCCAGCGCTCCGAGCATCGCTGCACGGTGGGTAATTGATTTATCACCGGGAATATTTAATTCTCCGGAAAATTTTTCAGGCGGGGCAATTATTATAATCATTTGGTTCTCCAATTTATTTTTCAGAGTGTGCTATAATAATAAAACAGATTTGCTACCGGACGCAAGTACCGGAATATTTGCAGTTATGGAAGTGGTTAAATGGAAATATATGCACTAGTCGGACACAGCGGAACGGGTAAGAGCCACCGGGCCCCGGTAATCGCCAGGCAGTACAGCATCGAATATATAATTGATGACGGCCTTTTAATAAAAGGCAATTTGAACCTGGCGGGTCGCTCGGCTAAACGGGAAAATACCCGCTTTGGTGCGATAAAAAGAGCCCTCTTTAAGGATCCAGATCACGCCCGGCAGGTTAAGGATAAGCTTACTGAAATCAAGCCGGGGCGTTTATTGATTATAAGCACCTCAAGACGGATGGCCGATGTAATTGCTGAGAACCTGGGGCTGCCCCGCCCAGCACATTATTATACAATCGAAGATGTTTCCGATCCCGATTCTATAAAGGCTGCTCTTACTTTAAGAGCTAAGGAAAACCGCCATGTTATCCCACTGCCCACCTTTGCTATCAAAAAAGAGTTCCCCGGTTATATTATCGATCCGCTGCGCTCATTCTTCAGCTTTCCTTCTTCCCTGCCTGAAGGGGCTCCTGTTGAACGTTCCGTGGTCAGGCCTGTCTTCAGTACTCTGGGCAGCTTTTATATTGCCGAGCACGTGATCACAGACCTGGTAAAGTTTATTATTTCTACTTTTCAGGGCGTTTATAAGGTAATGCATGTAGAATTGGAGAATGGTAGCAAAAAGGTATATATAAATATTGACCTGGAAATCGATTTAGCGCAGATACCGGGGATGAAATTAGATGCCCTGTTGCGAGAGGTTCAGCAAACAGTCAAGGAAGAGATCGAATACCAGACCGGCTTTTACCTGGACGAGGTTAATGTTTATGCCAGGAAGCTTCACCTTGATGAAGAACTGGTTAAAGACAAGAAAGCGCTGCGCAGGTGTATTACTTCCTGAAAACTCTGCATTAAGCTTTTTTATGTCGCACCCGCTGTTTAAAACAATCGCTTTCGGATAACCAGACCAATTTAGAGGTTAGAAGTTGGAGAGCAGAAGTTGGATAAGCTGCTGGATCAGGGATTCTCAATTCTCCACTGATGGCTGTAGATATTGAGTCGTTTCCCCCTGGCAAAACCGACCAGGGTTATATTTAAGCTTTCAGCCAGTTCAATACAAAGTGAAGTTGGGGCAGCCCGGGATATGAGCATTTGTATTTCCAGCTTGGCCGCTTTCAATAATATTTCCGAACTCAATCGGCCGCTGGAGACAATAATTTTATCCCCGGTTGTTATTCCGGCTATGAGACATTCGCCTATGATTTTATCAATAGCATTATGCCTGCCGATATCTTCATGGAAATAGAGAATATGTTCCTGATCAGCCAATGCTGCGCTGTGTACACCACCGGTAGACTTAAATAACTCCGCCTTGTTCTGCAGTGATTCCATCAGGGCCAGAATTTGACCGGCATTGATTTTCAGTTTGCCAGTAAGCGGCCTGCTGCGCAGCGAGTCAAGAACATTAAAAAAAAGGGTCCCTTTACCGCAACCCGAAGTTACGGTTCTTTTACCGTAAAGCTTTTCTACAAGGCCGGTTTCGTTTTTCAGTTCGATCTCAACCAGCCCGTCCTTTTCCTTAACCCGGATCGAGCTTACATCATTGGTTGAGGTAATCAGGCCTTCGGAACGGAGAAATCCGAGTGCAAGGCAGTCGGTTTTCTCCGGAGTACACAGCAACGTAACCAGTTCTCTGCCATTAACATAAATAGTTACGGGGGCTTCAACTATTACCAGGTCCCGGAGCTCTTCCCGTCCACCATCCTCACCCCGGCGGATCCTGACTATTTTTTTTTGCACCGCTTTATTTGTGTCCATCTATAACTCCTCATTTGTTGCTACTGATACTGGAAACTTTGCTCATGATCGCTGCCCGCTTATTATATATTCAAGCCGTTGCGGCTGATTACTTCTTTGTACCAGTAAGCGCTATTTTTCAAGCAGCGCTTCCGGGTCGGGTAATCGGTGAAGACCAGGCCAAAGCGCTTGCTGTAACCAAAAGTCCATTCAAAATTGTCCATCAAAGTCCAGACGTAGAAACCCTTTAAGGGCACACCTTCTTCGAGCGCTTTCCAGCATTCCAGCAGGTAGGCCCGGAGAAAATTAATCCTGCGCGGATCTTCAACCCGGCCCTCTTTGTTAAGTTCGTCGGGGAAAGCGGCGCCGTTTTCTGTAATATAAAGCGGCAGTGGCCCGTAATCACTGTGCACACGGGTCAGCAGTTCATAGAGGCCACGCGGATATAATTCCCAGCCCATTTCGGTATATTCCGATTCAGGTGGGTTAATCGGGTTGCCCATAAAATCATCCTCTGAACCGCATGCCCGGACCAGGATCCTTGTATAGTTGTTAATCCCCAGGAAATCAATCGGCTCGGCGATGACTGCGGCATCTTCATTTTCCATAGAAGGCGGGGAGAACGAGCTGGAAAAAATTTTGGTCATATCCTGCGGATAAGCGCCCCTGAAGATGGGATCTAAAAACCAGCGGTTCATGAATCCGTCTGTTCGCCTGGCTGCTGCAATATCAGGCGGGCTGTCTGAGGCCGGGTGAATAGGGGCCAGGTTTAGGGCTATACCGATCGGTTCGTCTTCGCGGCCAATCTCCCGGAAAGCCTTCACAGCAAGACCGTGCCCTAGAAGAAGGTTGTGACTTACCTGTAAAGCGATATTGAAATCGTTAACTCCCGGTGCGTGAATACCGAAAGCGTGGCCCAAAAAAGCAACAACCCATGGTTCGTTTAGGGTAATCCAGCGGTCAACAGGCAGATCGAAATTTTCGAAGATAAAGGCGGCGTATTCGGCAAAATATTTTGCCGTATCGCGGTTATTCCACCCTCCTTTATCCTGCAAAGCCTGAGGTAAATCCCAGTGGTAAAGGGTTAAAGCAGGTTTTATTTTATGGCCGTGCAGCTGCTCGACCAGGCGACGGTAAAAATCAAGCCCTTTCGGGTTAGGCTTTCCACCGCCCTGCGGAAAAATACGCGGCCAGGAAACTGAAAAGCGATAGGCATTCAGGCCGATATTGGCCATAATCCTGACATCTTCTTCATATTGGCGGTAATGGTCGCAGGCAGTATCGCCGTCTTCCTCATTCCAAATATTGCCCGGTGTGTGCGAGAAACGATCCCAGATCGATTCGCCTTTGCCGTCAGCATCGAGTGAGCCTTCAACCTGATAGGATGAGGTAGCTGCTCCCCAGAGAAAGCCTTCGGGAAACAGATATTTAGCCAATGCCGTTACCCCCTCTTAATTTCCACTAACATTCTGTTTGGAAGCCTGTTCATATTTATTGATCACTGAGCGCTTGCTCATGCTTTCGCTCTGGCAGCGGCAGGTGTGGCGATCTTTCTTGATGCCCACCGCTTGATGTTCATTTAAGAGCTCCTCCGGGGGTTCGTATTCAACTGCTGTAAACCTGCCCAGGCCCCGGCTGAAGCGGCCATCGTATAAAAACTTTTTCCCAGGATGGCCTTCTTCAGGACAGGGCCACTGAAGGCCCTTCTCAAGAAGGCGTTCATAGGATATACCGCCGTACTGCGGAGTAAGTGATGCAATCTCTTTAAATATTTCTTCAGGGCCATCATAGTTCCATTTAAACCCTAACCAGTCCGCCAATTCAGCTATAATAGCCCAGCCGGGATATGCTTCTCCAGGTGGATCCACGGCCGGTTGGCTCAGCTGGACGCGCCGCTCGGTATTGGTATAAGTACCCAGTTGTTCAGCAAAAGCGGCAGCAGGCAGCACAACATCTGCCAGGGCAGCGGTTTCGGTCATAAAAATATCCTGCACGACAAGAAACTCCAGGTTGCGCAGAAAATCTGCTGTTTCCGAACTTTCACCACTGCAGGAAACCGGGTTTTCATCTAAAATATACATTGATTTAACAGTGGATTTTTCTCCATTTCCGAGCACTTCAGCCGCCGTTTGGCCAGGTTTCTCACTGATTGTTATACCCCAGGCCTTCTCAAATTTTTCGCGAACCACTTTATCATTTAACGATTGATACCCGGTTAAAACTGCCGGCAGAGCACCCATGTCGGATACCCCCTGCAGGTTGTTCTCACCATAAGGCAGGTATAAGCCGGCCGATTCTTTGCCCAGGTTACCGGTTAGCAGGGCCAGGTTGGCCAGTGCTAAAACCAGGTCGGTGTTTCCGGCATATTTATCCGCACCTGCTGTCGATATAATAGCTGCATTCTCTGCTGCGGCATAATCACGGGCTGCGCCGCGCAATTCTTCCTCCGGGATCCCGGTAAATTCAGCTGCATACTGTGGAGTGTATTTTGTGATTGCCGCCTTGAATGCGTCAAATCCCTCAGTACGTTTGTCAATGAAACCCTGGTCTTGCAACCCCTCCTCAAGAATAATATGGGCCATAGCGTTTACCAGGGCTATGGCACTGCCAGGTTTGAGAGGCAGGTAGTGGTGAGCAATTTCTACAAGTTCGATCGGCTCGGGATCGGCAACAATCAGCTTTGCGCCTCCTGCGACCGCTTCACGCACCCGGTTGCTGATTATGGGGTGGCTCTCATATGGATTTGCGCCGACAATAAACACCGCCCCGGTAGTGGAAAGCTCTTCAATGCTATTTGTCATGGCGGCGCTGCCAAAGGATTTCATCATTCCATCTACCATCGGAGCATGACAATGGCGGGTATAACTGTCGACATTGTTCGTACCCAGAGAACGGATTAACTTCTGGAAGAGGTAACTTTCTTCATTGGTAGTTTTCGGCGAACAGAGCCCCATCAAGGCATCTACGCCGTAATGGCTCCTTATTTCTTCAAAGTTGTCGGCTATCAGCCCGAGAGCCTCTTCCCAGCTGACTTCGATAAATACTCCGTTTGACTTGACCAGCGGGGCCGTCAGGCGGTCGTCACTTTTCAGGTAATCCCAACCGAACTTGCCCCTGATACAGAGATGGCCACGATTAACCGGGTTATTTTCAACGGGGCTGACTCCGATCAGATCATTATCTTTTACATGCAGATAAATATTACAGCCAACGCTGCAGTAAGGGCAAACAGCCCTTACACGCTCAACCTGCCAGGGGCGTCCCCGTCCGATACCATACTTGGGGATCAGTGCCCCGACCGGGCAGCTATCTATACAGAGTCCGCAGAAAACGCAGGTTGAATCTTCAATAGAATCTTCAAATGGCGGGCCAACGTTTGATATAAATCCCCGCCTGGTAAAATCGATCGCTCCGGCGCCGACAACATCCTGGCACTTGCCGACACAGATACCGCAGAGAATACATTTATTCATATCACGTACAAAGAAAGCATTGGTATCGTCATCAGGCAGCTCTTTGACTTCTCCACTAAACTCACTGTCGGCAACGCCATAACGGTAGCAATAATCCTGCAGTTTACAGGAACCGGTTCTTTCACAGGTTATACAAACCAGGGGATGGTTGGCTACAAGCAAGCTCAATATGCCTTTCCGGGCCTTGATAACCCTTTCGGATTCAGTATGAATTATCATTCCCGGGGCCACAGGAGCGACGCAGGAAGCAACCAGGCTCCGGGCGTTTTCAACTTCTACCACGCAGATTCTGCAGGCTCCGTTTGGAGCCAATTCCGGGTCGTAGCAAAAGGTTGGAATATCTCTGTCCAGCTGACGGGCAGCCTCTAAAATTGTCGTTCCCGGGGCCACGTCGATCTCTATTCCATCGATAGTAACGTTAATTGCTGACATCGGCTTTCCTCCCAACCTGGGTAATCATTATACAGTCCTGCCGGCATTTTTCCACACAACTTCCGCAGCGGGTACACAGTTCCTGTATAATTTCATGAGGCTCTTTCTTCTCGCCCCTGATGGCGTCCACGGGGCAGGCCCGGACACAAGCGGTACAGCCGGTGCATTTTTCCTCGTCAATCCTGAAATTAAACAACTCTTTGCAGACACCTGCCCGGCAGTAATGATCAATAATATGTTCTTCATATTCATTACGGAAATAACGAATAGTGCTGAGTACAGGATTGGGGCAGGTCTGCCCCAGTCCGCAGAGAGAGCTGTCTTTAATGCTTATGGCCAGGCTATCTAGAGTATCCAAATCTTCCGGCTTGCCAAACCCCTCGGCAATACGGTTTAATATTTCGAGCATGCGCTTGGTGCCTTCCCGGCAGGGTGTGCACTTGCCACAGGATTCTTTCTGGGTAAAGCTTAAAAAGTAACGGGCCAGGTCTACCATGCAGGTTCGTTCATCCATAACAACCAGGCCCCCTGAGCCCATAATTGCTCCGGCCTGGTTCAGCGAGTCATAATCTATCGGCAAGTCAAGCTGTTCCGCCGGGATACACCCTCCTGATGGCCCGCCGGCCTGAACAGCCTTAAATTCACGTCCGCCCTTAATGCCTCCACCTACATCGTAAATTATTTCCCTGATCGTTATACCCATGGGTACCTCGCAGAGGCCGGTATTGCGAATCTTGCCGGCCAGGGCAAATACCTTTGTCCCTTTGCTTCCTTCGGTACCGACTTTGGCAAATTCAGCCGCACCGCCCTCTTTGACAATCAGGGGGATATTAGCCAGGGTTTCCACATTATTGATCGTAGTCGGCTTGCCGAAGAGGCCCGATTGAGCCGGAAAAGGCGGGCGAGGGCGAGGCATGCCTCTTTTACCTTCAATCGAAGCCAGCAGGGCTGTTTCTTCTCCGCAGACAAATGCGCCGGCGCCCTCTTTAATGTTTATTTTGAAATTAAAATCGTAACCGAGAATGTTTTCTCCAAGCAGGCCGTATACCTCCGCCTTCTCGATGGCAATCTTAAGCCTTTTAATAGCAAGCGGGTATTCAGCCCGGCAGTAGATATATCCTTCATCGGCACCAATAGCCTTTCCACAAATCAGCATCCCTTCAAGGATAGCATGGGGATCTCCTTCAAGAATACTGCGGTCCATGAATGCGCCGGGATCGCCTTCATCAGCGTTACAGACAACATATTTTTTCGGGCCGGATGCTTTATTGGTAAATTCCCATTTCAAGCCGGTTGAAAAACCGGCTCCACCCCGCCCACGTAAACCGGACTGCTTAACTTCTTCACAGATTAACGCCGGATCCATTCCCATGGCGCGTGTAAAAGCACGGTACCCGCCGCGCATGATATATTCGTCTATACTCTCCGGATCAATAATTCCACTATTCCTTAAGACATTAAATTTTTGCTTGTGATAAAAAGGAATTGAATCGTAGAAACGGGCCGGCACATCTACATCAGGGCCCTTGTATAGAAGCCGTTCGACTATCTCGCCGCGGACCAGGTGCTTTTCAACCAACTCGGCCATATCCTTCGGTTTCAGGCGGCAGTAAAAAACTTCGTCAGGGTAAACAACAATAATCGGACCCACTTCGCAAAAACCGGGGCAACCACCCATGACCAGGCGGTATTTATCCTTAATACCTTGTTTTTCCAGCTCTTCAACCAGGGCCTCCTCGACCGAATACGATCCTGACGACAGACAGCCCGTGGCTCCGCAAATCATAAGGTGTTTTTCATACAAACTTTTCCAACCTCCCTCTTCCGGCACTTTTCATTAGCAGATTACGAATTGTCCGTTAATGGCTACTTTATCAATGATAGCTTTTCTTTTATCTTCACAGGACGGGTCTTCGTGACAGATCGGCCCTTCAACACAACAGACGACGAAATCTTTGCAGGGGGTCGATTTCGTGTGGGTGCACTTTTCACAGCAGTGATCGATAAATCTTTCCATCGGGCTACCTCCCGCTTCATTTATTCATAACTGTCAAGAATTTCTTTAATTTTGTCCATGGTCAGCCGGCCATGCGGATCGTCGTTGATCATAATAACCGGCGCCAGGGCGCAGGCCCCGATACAGGCAACCTCTTCGAGTGTGAATCGCAGGTCGTCCGTTGTTTCCCCGCTTTCAATACCCAGGAGCTCTTCGATCCGGTCGGCAATCTTGGGACTCCCCTGGATATGACAGGCTGTCCCTTTACAGACCCTGATAATATAACGACCCCGTGGCTTCATTTTAAACTGGGCATAAAAAGTGGCTATACCGTACAGCCGGCTAAGAGGAATACGCATCCTTTGTGATACTTGCTCCATGGCGGGGCGAGGCAGGTAACCGAAATGATCCTGCACTTTTTGTAATACCGGTATAACCATTTCTTTCTTACCAAGGTATGGCTCAACTATAGAATCGACCTGGCTTAAATCAATTTCCTTGTTGATTACTTCTGCAGTTGCTGCTTCTGTGCTCAAATTGCCGATCCTCCTCTTCAAGAATAAGGATTCATACTCCCGGTTCCTGTTTACTTATACTCTTTTTCTTGTCTCAATCCTGCTGTAAAAACAAAAAGTTCACATTAGCTTTAGAGGGGTAAAACCGATTCCATCAGCAGCTACAAAACTATATTCAACGCCATTTCTTTTACCCTGACAGATATAATCTCTTCCGCTGTCATGAATATGTCCAAAAACACAGATTTTCACTTTATATTCTTCCAGCAATTCGGTAAAAGCACTCGGCTGTCCTTTCCTGTTATAAGGCGGAAAATGCAGGGCAACGATAATTTCGGAAAAAGTTATTCGGGATGCACTTTCCAGAGAGAGCTTAAGGCGTTGGGCTTCCCTTAGATACAGCTTTTGATCTTGCTCGTTATCAAAACCTTCTTCGCCGGGGCAGATCCAGCCCCTGGTTCCGCAAACTGCACGATTATCCCAGGAAAAGTGATCATTCTGCAAAGCATATAGCGATGATGGCAGCTGAGATCGGACTTTGCCGATTGAGTTCCACCAGTAATCGTGATTACCCCTGATTAAAAGTTTGGTACCTTTAAGTTCAGCTAACCAATGTAAATCAGGAAGTGCATCGGCAAGATACATGGCCCACGAAATGTCACCGGCAACTATAACAAGATCGTCTTCGCCAACGGTTCGGTTCCAGTTTTCTTTGATTTTTATAGCATGGTTCTCCCAATCGGGCCCGAATATATCCATCGGCTTTTCCTGCCGCTGGGAGAGGTGTAAATCTCCGATAGCGTAAATAGCCATAGTTTGCTCCTTTAGCCGGTCTGTTACTGAAGCCTCTTTCAAGATTACTGTTTTATATTACTAAATCAATGACTGAAATGCAAAAGGGGATTTTTTCTGCTTATTAAAACGTTTTTTAGTTAAAATTAAGCTTTGCAAATATTTTAATAAAATGATATAATGTCGCCACGGTTTGGTGTTTTTTTAAAAAATGTTTAAGGAGGTCCTTCTAACTTTGGAAAATAACGCCCCGAGGAGACCACGTCGCTACCTGCGCAGCAGAATTACACGCAAATTAATACTGGATACTGCATTGGAAGTATTTCTCAGTGAAGGATACGCAAAAACAACTATCGCTAAAATCAGCCAACAGGCTAAAGTTGGTTACGGCACAGTATACAGCCATTTCAAAGGTAAAGATGATATCCTGAACAAGGTAGTTGACAACGTGCTCGACGAATTCTACAACCTGCTGGAAGTACCTTTTGCTCCGGAAACTCTTGAAGAAGCACGTAATGCCTATTATGAACTGGTTTTAACTTCATTCCGGTTATCCGAACAGCACCGCCCGATTATGAAAGTATACCAGGAGGCGCTCGGGCAATCATCGTCGATTGCCGCTCACTGGCAAAGCATCATAGAGCAGTTTATAAAAAGCTCAGCCCGCTCTTTTGCCTATTCCCAGGAAAAAGGGCTGGCGAAAGAATTCGATATCCAGGTTGGCGCCAAGGCATATATCCTGCTGGTGGATCGATTCATCTGGGAAGTGGTTAACGAGCAGGAGAATAACCTGGAGCATATCACCGGCACGATTATGGACATGCTTTTCCACGGGTTTTTCAATCCCGAAGTAAAGGGGAAAAAATAAAACAGTATTTGGTTTTTGCATAAATTGACAATAAAGCCCGGGAGATATTTTGCCCGGGCATTTAATATTTGTATTTAAACTTACTTATCTCCTGCAGTCGATTACTCTTTTTTCAGAAATTATAATATCAACCCTGCGGTCCCATTCATCAACAGGTATTTCAGGAAGAATTTGCAGATCGAAAACCAGTGCAACCAGGGGAGTCTGCTTATTTAAAAGCGGGAAAAAACGGTCGTAATAGCCGCCCCCGTAACCGAGGCGGTTACCCTTCAGGTCAAAGGCAACACCGGGTACGATTAAGAGGTCTATTGTTTCCGGCTTAACGGGACGGAGTGTATCTTCACCCGGCTCCGGAATATTATAAGCACCGGGAACCAGGTCACTATCCCAATCGAGGACCCGGGAGGGAATCAACTCGCGGGTTTCAGGTAAAGCTTTCGGGGCAAGCGCCAGCTTGCCCCGTTTAATTGTTTCTTCGACCATTGGCCTGGTATCAACTTCGGTGCCAAATGTAATAAAAAACATCACCGCCCCGGCATCCCGGTAAAACTGTAGGTTGTAAAGAGCGGCGGCAATCAGGCTGCTTTTTGCTGTTATCTCTTCCGGTAAAAGTTGATCACGTAAGCTAATGATTTTTTTGCGAAACGCTTTTTTCTCCACTGGAACCGTCCTTTGGCGTTGTGATTATCTTATTAATAAGCCCTGGCAAAATAAGCCGCTTCGGTCGCATTACTGCCGCAGGCGAAACACTTTTCATCTTCAGGTTTCTTGTCAAAGGGGAGGCAGCGGATTGTCGCTTTCGTATCATTCTTAATCTTTTCTTCACAGGAGGCATCGCCACACCAGGAAGTAAGAAACAAGCCACGCTCACTCTCCATGATTTTCTTGAACTCTTCGTAATCCGAACCGCGGCGGGTGTTTGCTTCACGGAACTCCAATGCCCGCTGAAGCATATCATCCTGAATTTGTTCGAGCAGCTGCGGTAAACGAATGGACAGTTTTTCACGGGGGACAAATTCTTTTTCACCTGTATCCCGGCGTACAAGCACAACCTGCCCCCTGTCAAGATCCCTGGGACCGACTTCAATGCGAATCGGTATGCCCCGCATTTCCCAGTCATTAAACTTCCAGCCGGGTGAATACTCTTCACGTTCGTCGAGCTTAATACGGACGGTTACTTTCAGCTGTCCCTCCAAACCGCGGACAGATTCCAGGACGCGCTCCCTATCTTTTTTGCTTAAAATGGGGACAATGACAACCTGTGTCGGAGCCATGCGGGGCGGCAGGACTAAGCCGCGATCATCTCCATGGACCATGATCAGGGCCCCGATTAGCCTGGTTGAGACACCCCAGGATGTCTGCCAGACATGCTTTAATTGGTCGTCCTGATCCAGGAAAGTTATATCGAAAACCTTGGCGAAATGCTGGCCCAGATTATGCGATGTGCCGGCCTGCAGGGCCCGTCCGTCTGTCATAAGGGCTTCGACACAATAGGTCCGAAGGGCCCCGGCAAATTTTTCCCGCTCGGTTTTACGTCCGGCGATTGCCGGAATAGCCATTTCTGTTTCTAAAAATTCACGGTAGACCTCGAGCATTTTAAGGGTTTCTTCTTCTGCCTCATCCTCAGTACGATGGCAGGTATGGCCTTCCTGCCACAGGAATTCAGAAGTACGCAGGAAAGGGCGGGTAGAGCGCTCCCAGCGAACAACGTTGCACCACTGGTTAATCAGGACCGGCAAATCACGCCAGGACTGAACCCAGCGAGAATAAAAGTCACAGATAATCGCTTCGGAGGTCGGGCGAACAGCCAGCGGCTCGTTTAAAATCTCATTGCCGCCCTTGGTCACCCAGGCAAGTTCAGGGGCAAACCCTTCGACATGATCGGCTTCTTTCTGCAGCAGGCTCTGGGGTATAAAGATAGGGAAGTAAGCATTTTGATGGCCCGTATCCTTGAAACGCCGATCGAGCTGCTCCTGGATCTTTTCCCAGAGGGCATAGCCTGAAGGCCGGATGGCCATAAAGCCCTTCATCGGGGCATAGTCCATCATTTTTGTTTTTAAAATAACGTCGATATACCATTGCGAATAGTCTACCGCCTTGGGGGTAATTTCTTTAACGAATTCCTTGTTTTGTGCAGGCTTATCGGGCCCGGCCTTTTGCTCCACTGCGACCACCCTTTCCATATATAGCTCACCAGATATAGTTCACCAGGTCAGCACCTGACTATTTTAACACAGTTTATAACCCGCGGCCAGTTCGCTGCGGGTTTGCAACAGTCTATGCCAGCTTTCTTCACTCAGCGGACGGTTGAAGCTGCGGAAGTTGGCCAGTTTAAAGCCATGCTCGGCTGCCCAGTACCTGGTCTGTAAAATTGTTTCGAGGTTGACCCCTGAAGAACCTAAACTGTAGTGTTTGTAGCGCTGTTCGAGGGCCAGCAGCATGGTCTCGGCCATGCAGGCATAGGCCAGGCCTTTTTCAAAGCCGAAGTCCCAGCCGAGTGAGGGTTGACCCGGCACCTCAACAACTCCGCCATCGATAACCAATACATCGGGGCGGGCCTCATCGACTTCTTCGCTGACATTGGCGGGCCGGGAAATATCGCAGACGATCGCTCCTGTCTTCAGGTTGCCGGCATGAATCACTTTTTCCGTGGCGCTTGTTGCGCTGATCACAACATCGGCCCTGGCCAGGACGGCATCAATATCGGTGGAAAACTCGATCAAGCCCCTGCGCTTCCCTTCACCTTCGACAAAGGTTTCAAAAGCTTCCATCTGGGCATCAGGGCCGGGCAATTCAGGGCAACCGGACAGTAAATGGCCCATGCTGCCAGGTTTCAGGGTTCGCCCCTGCTGCAGCAATGCAGATTGATAGCGGTAGATTTCGGCAGCTACCAGCTGCAGCCTGTCACTGGAGGTTTGATTGTTCGGGTTGCCGATCAGGATCAGACGGGGAACAGTTTCGGATAACAACAACGAAATTCCCCTGCCGATTGAACCGGCAGCTCCGACGATGGCTGCTGTAATCTGCGAACGGTCGATATGCAGCCTGTCGGTAGCGGTATTGACAGCATCCACCGCTGAAACCACGGTATAGCTGTTGCCGGTTGTAATCGGTACTCCTTCGTTTTTCAGATAAAGCCCGCCCATCGAAGCAACAGCGGTGAAAGCACCAAGACCGACAATTTGGGCTCCGCGTTCCCGGGCCATGGCTACTGCTGCTTTAAGCTCACTTAGGGCCTGGCTGCGCGGCATTTGCAGGAATTCTTCCGTAGTCCGGGGCAGGCCGATAAATTCCCCATATGCAGTTTTGCCTGCAGCAGAATTAATCCTGGTTCGCCCGGCGACAAAAGGTTCTATCATATCACCAAACCTGCCGGTCAGCTCAGCCAATTCTTCTTCACTGAAGGCAAGAAGACTGTTGTCAAACTGGTGATAGCTTTGTAAATCGAGGGCGTGGATCAGGAAGGCGAAACGGCCCTCTTCCGGTTTATTGTTTGGGCTTATTGCTTCAGCCGGGTAAGGTATAAATTGCGGGAAATCACCTGTTATTTCGGGCCTTACCAGGTAGGATAGGAAACGTGCCGTGCTGCCTTCGTTGAGAACTTCGAGCATTGCATCAAGCCCGTTCAGGGCTTCGAAACATTGTTCATCGCTTATTGTAAGGGGCGGTTCGATCCGGATAACTGCATTTCCATTTAAGGTAGGAGCAACACGGATTTTTTCCACATTTAGAAGATATGAAGAAATTGCCGGGGTCAGCAGTTCCTGTTCAGCCATGATTCCCAGCAGGCTTCCCGGAAAATGTTCACGGTCCATGTAGAACTCGATACCCAGCATCAGTCCCCGGCCACGGATTGTTTTGATCAGTCGGGGATATTTATCTTTAAGTTCCAGAAGGCCTTCTTTAAGCAGCTTACCTTTGGCCTGAACTTCTTTAAGTAAAGCCCCGTTCCCGGCAGTAAGCTCTTCTATCACCTGCAGGCCAACCCGGCAGGCGAGGGAATTGCCGGCAAAGGTCGATGAGTGTTTTAACCCGAAATCTTCAGTATATGCTTTCTCGGTGCTCAGGCAGGCGCCGACAGGCATGATTCCGCCGCCCAGGGCTTTGGCCAGGACCATGACATCGGGGGAAACACCCTCTTGCTCACAAGCAAAAAGTGTTCCTGTTCTGCCCAGGCCGGTCTGAACCTCATCGAATACGAGCAGCACCCCGTGCTCATTACAGATCTCTTTTACCTCGGACAGGTAACCTTCTGCCGGCTCTATAATCCCGCCTTCTCCCTGGATCGGTTCGACTAGAAAAGCCGCATAATAGCCGGCCTTTTCGGTTAGCGCAACCTTCAGGGCTTTAGCATCGCCGAACGGAATATGATTAAAATGCCCGGCCGGTGCGTTAAAGGGCGCCTGGTAACCAGGATTGCCGGTTGCCGAAAGTGCACCATAAGTTTTTCCATGAAAACTATTATCGGTAGCAAGTATGCCCGGGCGTCCAGTGGCAGAGAGGCAAATTTTGATCGCCGCCTCAACTGCCTCAGCACCGCTGTTGGCAAAGGTTACATATTCAAGACCTTCCGGCGCAAGCTCGACCAGGCGGCGGGCCAGTTCCCCGGCTGCTTCAAGGGCCGAAGGCTGAATGAAACCCGGTTCTCCGGAATCGCGATAGTCGTTTATAGCTTTCCAGATTGGTGCGGGATTATGTCCAAAAGGCAGGGCCCCGTATGCGGCTATGCAATCAAGATAGCGGTTGCCCTGATCGTCATATAAATGACAGCCTTCTCCGCGTACATATTTTTGATCAAGCTTGATACTCTCGAGCATTTTGCCCAGGTGCGGATTGACGTACTTAGTATAATTGTTCATGGTCAGGCCTCCTGTTGCCATGTGCACATAAGTGTGCACATCAATAACTCCATTTTAACCTGACCGCTGAAAAAAATCAACACCAAACACCCAAACGCTTTTATCGTCCTGTTCAAATACCGGGAGACGGTTCTGAGATCGCTTAGTTTAAGAAGAAATATCAGCAGGAAAACTTTTTCTCCAGTTTTTCCATGATACTGACAATACCACCGTATTCGAGCTCGGAGTAATGGAGCATTGCCGGACCGGAAAAGCCCTGTTCTCTCATATCGAAAGCCTTGCGTGATACTTTATCCCTGACATAATCCCAGCAGGGATGATCAAAACAGTCTACCGGTTCGGTCAACTTGCCATTGTGAACACAAAAACCAACAGCGCTTACCACGGGTGGCCCATCGAAATATGATATGGAACTGCCCATCTTGACCGGCATCAGCGGTCCGGTATGACTACCCCGCATAAAACCGGCTACATAATGACCGATAGAATAAGGTGATAGGATCTCCCCTGTGGCCGGAAAATCTCCCTGACAGCGAACCAGGAGCACCGGGTCGTCTTTACCGGTATATTTTCCGGCAATATTATGCAGGCGGGTAGTGCTGGCGACTGCCGCCTGAGCGCCTGTAGCCCTTGAATAGATGGCGGAAACTACAAACCGTTCGTTATCTCTTAACAGCGCAGCAAGGTCATAACTATCTTCGGGTGTGCTGAGTTCAATAAGTCGATCTTCTTCGATGCAGGCGACATCAAGAATAACAAATTTAAAACCCTGTCCGATTTTTGGCGAAAGGATTAATCCCGAACAATGCATCGGATCGGCAAAGCCTAAATAAAGAGGCAGGTTGTATGCACCGGGATCTGTTTTATCTGCTGTAAAGAGCAAAAAAGGTTCCGCTGTACGCTCCTCAAATTCCATTTCCGCTACAGCCGGGCCGAGGCCCTTAACATTACCGGAAAAAGCATCAGCTAAAAGATCCTGCCCGGCACCATAAAGACCCTGTTCTTTTGCTTTTTCCGTTCCGCAAATAAAAGCATCCCAGGCCAGCTGATGAAGTTCGCTATAGCCCACTCCATTTGTGTGGCAAAAGAGAATGGCCACATCGTCACCCGTACTGCCAATGTAAAAATCGGTTATAAGCTTGCCAACCTGGCGGGAAATACACTCCCTGACAGAATCGATTAAAGCCCGGCTCGGTTTTATATGACCGGCAATACTTCCAATATCCGCTTTAATTACACTCAAGGTCGTTTTCAAGATTTCCCCTCCTTGTGGTTTGGTTCTTATACCTTTAGTTTTAAATATATACTCTTTACTTCATTCGACAAAATATCTATAACACCTCTTTATTCAGTGCAGATCTATACTTATCAATACCGGAAAAGCTAAATAACAGATTCACCCGGAAAACTAAAAGGAGCTCAAAAAATAAGCCCCTTTTTCCGCTTTATTATTTTTCTTTCTACGACTCAAATCAGTATTAATTACAACAGTTATGTAATAAGCTTTTCCGGCTACTCTTCTTCCGGTGGCACAATCAGCGAAACGGCGTGGCGGGCGGAATCTAAATTTTCTTCAACCAGGGCCAGAGCTTCTTCGCGCCTGACTTCATGCAGGATAGACGGCAATTGAAAAAGATCCGTACCCCGAAAGCGGTAAGCAAGGAAATTGTTGGCAATAAATTCAAGTGAATTGAAGCGCCTGATATAACCGCCTAAAAGCTTGCGGCGGTGCCGTTCAAACTGCTCAGAACTGACCCCTTCCTTTTTAATCTTCGAAAGGGCATCCATAATCCGCTCGTAAAGCTGATCGGGATCTTTAGTTTCTCCGCCGATCATAACATAGCCGTAATTGATTTCAGCTGAATATTCCGCTCCGAAGTTCTCGTCAATTAAATCTTCTTTGTAAAGATCATTATAGAGCGCTTCGCTTGAGCCGAAAAGTGTATCGAGCAGAAGCTCCATCAGGATCTCCCGGCGCATCAACTCTATCCCCTGCAGCTTCTCCACAACCATATCCTTAAAGCCGAGGTATAGAATCGGCTCGGAAACAACCAGTTCCTGAACTGTGCGCTCCTCTTGTATCTCTGCAGGTTCCTGCGGGTAATGGCGTATAATGGTTCCCATCGGCTTATAGTCACGCGCGGCAAGGTTAACTTCCACCTGCTGCCCGACCCGGTCCGGCTCAAGATCGCCTATTACGAAAAGAGCCATGTTGCCGGGATGGTAGAAAGTGTTATAGCAACGATAGAGCAGATCCGGTGTGATCCGGGCAATACTCTCAACGGTACCGGCAATATCTTTACGTACCGGATGTTCCCGGTAAAGCCCGGCTAACAGGTTAAAGAAAACCTGCCAGTGGGGGTGATCTTCATACATCTTGATCTCCTGGCCAATTATGCCCTGCTCTTTTTGCACAGTTTGTTCAGTAAAATAAGGTTCCTGTACATAATCAAGCAGCTCCTGTAAACTCTGTTCAAAATTGGCGGTACAAGAAAAAAGGTAGGATGTCTGGGTAAAGGATGTGAAGGCATTGGCGGAGGCACCAAGGGCAGCAAACCGATCAAAGACATTGCCGCGCTCATCTTCAAAAAGCTTATGCTCCAGGAAGTGTGCCACCCCGTCAGGCAAAACTGTAATTTTCTGCTCCGGCTCTACCCGGAATTGGTTATCTATTGAACCAAAGCGGGTCGAGAATATCGCATATTTTTTCTGGTAGCCCGGCCGGGGCAGAACATAAACATCCATCCCCGGATGAACCCGGTAATGGTACAGGGTTTCATGCAATTCCCGGTTTTCGATTAATCTGCAGTTATCTATCATATTATTGACTGCCTCCTTCCCGGGGCCGCAGGAGGTATACAGTATCGAGTTTAATCCGTTCGGCCACCGCCATTATATCTTTCCGGTCAACTGCTTCAACACCGGCAGTCAGTTCTTCAACACTATAGGCTTTACCACCGACTGAACCTTCCAGGTGAAAAGAAATCATCTGGCTGGGGCTGTCCTGCCGGGAAAGCAGCTGGTTAATCAAACCCTGTTTTGTATTATGGAGCTCTGCATCACTTATCGCTCCTGAGGCCATATCTTCAATCTGGCGGTCGATTATCTCCCGCGCTTTCTGCAGATCAGCGTAGTTAATTCCTGCCGAGATAACCATCAACCCTTTATGCTGTTCGAGACGGGAGTTGATGTAGTAGGCCAGCCCGGCTTCTTCCCTGACATTCATGAAAAGCTTGGAATGAGGGAAGCCGCCTAAAACACCGCTGTAAACCATAAGAGGGCAGTGCAGCAAATCCCGGAACCCGGTATAGGTGCGAAAACCGAGGACCAGTTTAGATTGGTTGACTGTCATTTCCTCCTCAACATATTTCACTTCATTCACGGGGCGCATTATTTCAGTCTCGGGCAGGGTATAATATTCCCCGTTGCGGGAAAAACTGAAAACTTCTCCTGCCGCCTCCAGAACCTGCTTTTCATCAAGATCACCGATAACATAAAGATCGATTGGACTGCGGGTGAAGAGATCACCATAATGGCGGTAAAGTCCTGCTGCATCGATTTGTTCATAATCTTCTATCTGCCCGAGCTTATAAATACCAAATTTCTCCTCGGCACACATTAAAGCCAGGCAGCGCTCCAGGGCGTATGAAACCTTGTCGTTAAGCATAGCCTTGATGTCTTTTATTAACTGACTCTTCTCCTGTTTTACATAGTCTTTTCTGAAGGCGCCGTCAACTACCAGCGGATCGCCGACCACGGATCCGAGAAGAGACATCCCCTTCTGCAAAAGCTTGCCGTCTTCACCTAAATATTTATCATGGGCTGTTTCCAGGGTGAAAGCAAGAATATGCCTTTCGCCGCTTTTTATAATGTCTGTGGCGATATCGGCTCCGTAAAGGTTTTCAAGCTCTCTTTGCAGGGTCAGGTAATCTGGATACAGACGGCTGCCCTGCTCGAGAACCGACGGCAGCAGTGCATTTAACGCCGCCAGGTCGGGTTTAAGCTCCTGGTGTAAAAAAATCCCCATAGAGATAGTTTTAAATTTGACTGTAGGCATAAAAATAAGCCTGATCCCATTTGGCAAATAGTTATATGAGTAATCTGACTGCAAAACCAAATCTCCTCCAAATTGAACAAAGATAAGCCGCTTTGAACCAGCTGGCCTGCTCCGGGCGCTTTCACTCTAAATTCCATATTAAAACGCTATTTCCTGCCTTGTAAAAATAACCGCCAAAGAGAAAAGGCAGTGATCCTCCATAACTGATTAACGATTTATTCACGGGTTGATGCGAATGATCAAGACATGTTACACTTCCCGTCAGTAGCCTGCAAAGGTTTGACTTGTCCAGGTCTTGGTGGTATTATGTCAATGTGCAAAACTGCCAGGCGCCCGTGGTGAAAGGGATATCACGCAGGCCTCCGGAGCCTGAAGTCGGGGTTCGAATCCCTGCGGGCGCACCAGATTAAGGAGCAACCTGCTTTATGGTTGCTTATTTTTATTGCAAAAAGGAGCGCTGAAGCGATGCCAAAAGTCAAGTTTATCCCCCAGAATAAAGAAATTGACATTGAAGCAGGAACAAATTTGCTAAAAGCGGCTGACCAGGCCGGCCTATATATCGAAGGCGACTGCGCGGGCAGGGGCACCTGCGGTAAATGCCGGGTTAAAATTACCGGGGATCATAATACCATCCCTACAACTTCTGAAAACAAGTACCTTTCATCAACGGAACTGGCAAACGGCTGGGTGCTGGCCTGCCAGAGAACTGTTGACCAAGACATTGTCATCGAAGTGCCGGTACAAAAAGATGCCCACCTCCGCAAAACAACTTTGGCCGGAGGTGTGGAAGAACTGACAGCAGAGCCAGTGGTCGAAAAGGTAGCCGTCAAGCTGAGCCGCCCTGCCGTTAAAGACCAGACAGCTGATTTGGAACGTCTGCTTGACCAACTGGAACGCCCCGAGCTGACCGTCGAGCTTCGTGAGCTTTCCGGGCTCCCCTCATTACTGAGAAAAAACTCCTATTCCGTTACTACCGCTATTGCAGGCAGTAAAATTATCTCAATCGAACCCGGCAATACATCTGACCAGATCTACGGAGTCGCTTTTGATATCGGGACAACAACAATTATGGGTTCGCTGCTTGACTTAAGAACTGCCTCAGTAATTGCAGTGGCGGCGACAACCAATCCACAGAACGCTTATGGAGCGGATGTTATCTCCCGGATTACCCATGCTTCGGAAGGAAGAGAGAACTTAAAGCAGCTTCAGGACAAGGTGATCGAAGCAGCAAACATGATTATTAAAGATCTTCTGAAACAAACCAGAGTGGCCCGGGATCGCGTTTACGAATTTGTCGCTGTCGGAAATACGACCATGAGCCATCTCTTTATGGGAATTGATCCTACCTACCTGGCCCCCGCTCCTTTTATTCCCGCCTACAGCCGGGCCCTTGAAGTAGAAGCGGCAGAACTGGGTTTAAAAATAAGTCCTTCCGGAAGGGTAACATTCCTGCCCAATATAGCAGGATATGTAGGCTCAGATACTGTAGGCGTTATCCTTGCCACCGATATGGACCAGCGTAAAGACAATTGCGCCGCAATTGATATCGGGACCAACGGTGAACTGGTCGTGACGGCCAACGGCAAGCTGATGGCCTGCTCAACAGCAGCAGGGCCCGCCTTTGAAGGAGCCCAGATCAAACATGGAATGCGGGCAGCCGCCGGGGCAATTGAAGCTTGCGATTATGTAGATGGTGAAATTAAGCTGGGTACGATCGATGACGTCGCTGCCTGTGGAATTTGTGGTTCGGGTCTGATCGATGCCGCCGCTGCTTTACTTGACGCCGGTTTGATCGAACCGAGCGGGCGCTTTGTTAACCCTGAGGATACTCCGGAAAAAATACCCGGAAGATTAAAAGAGAGATTGCGCCGTGGCAAAGGCGGTTTTGAGTTTATCCTTGTACCGGCTAAAGATTCCGATACCGGTGAAGACATTGTCCTGACCCAGGGTGACCTGCGCGAGCTGCAGCTGGCTAAAGGCGCAATTTATGCCGGCCTGATGATACTGCTTAAAGAAGCGGGAATAAGCGCCGTAGATCTTGACCAAATATTGCTTGCCGGAGCCTTCGGCAACTATGTGCGCAAAGAAAGCGCCCTGACCATTGGCCTGCTGCCTCAACTCCCGCCGGAAAAAATAATTGCTGTTGGCAATGCCGCAGGCGATGGCTCAAGAATGGCCCTGGCTTCAAAAACCATGCGGGAAAGAGCGTTTGCCCTGCCCGAAAAGGTTGAGCATCTGGAACTGTCAACCCGCCCCGATTTTCAGGATATTTTTATCGATGCAATGGCTTTTCAAAATATTGAATAGCACCATATTTTTCCGATACTCTGAGCCCGGGCAGGAAACCACAATATCATGTAGAATTATTTATAGGTTAGCGGGCATGGCACACCATGTCCCAGCAAATTCGAGTTTTTATCAAGCCGGGAGGTATAAACATGTTCACAGCCAAGGAAATTATGAGTTCACCTGCAGTAAGTATCAAAGAAGATCAAACCGTCAAGGAAGCTCTTGACGTCCTTGCCGAACGCAATTTCAGCGGTCTTATAGTTGTTGATAAAGATGAAAAAGTTGTCGGTGTCATTTCCGATACCGATATTATTCGCTACTCCCAACGAAAGAGTGTAATACCGCAATCCAGCTTTTCATTTTGGACTTCACCATATACCGAAATAGACGATATAGCGAGCATACGTGAAGGTTTCGAAATGCTGCACAGAACCCTGATAAGCCAGGTAATGACCAAGAAAGTCTATACTGTTAAAGAAGATACACCTGCTACAGATGTGGCAAAACTGATGAACCGCCGAAATATTAACCGGGTTCCCGTAATTGACGATAACGGAAAACTGGTTGGTATTATAACCAGAGCCGATGTGGTACAGTGTTTGGCTAATTTATAAAAGCCGGACTTGAGAGGTAAGAAGTGGGGAAAAAATCGGGGTATGATCTTGAAACAGGCGGTTTCGAAAACCGCCTGTTTAAACTAAAATTACTCGGCGGGATTTGGGCCGGCAAAAAACTGATGGGTTTAACCAGAATCCTGGGACGAGGCGGGACGACTCTCCCCGGACGGATGGCACTGAAAATATTGCCACAGTTATCATCAGCGTTAATAGAACGATTAACTGATGACAGCCTCATCGTAACCGGCACCAACGGAAAAACGACAACCTCCGCTTTAATAACCGGCATCCTGAAGGACGCCGGCTTTCGCTGTATCCACAACCAATCGGGTTCAAATATGTCCTGGGGGGTAGCCTCAGCCCTGATCGGAGCCGCTTCATGGTCAGGAAGTATAGCCGCAGATTTTGCCGTCATGGAAGTTGATGAGGGCGCTTTTCCCGGGGTTACAAAAGAGATTCGGCCCGGGGGTATAGTTCTAACGAACATCTTCAGGGATCAATTGGACCGTTACGGAGAAGTCGATCACGTTCAGGACTCCATAAAGCGCGGCCTGGAATTGCAACCTGAAAACGGCTTCGAGGTAATTAACGCAGACGATCCTTCTCTGGCAAGCATCAAAAGCATTCCAGGGAAAAAAAGATGGACTTACGGCCTGGAACTGGATCTTCCTGCCGACACATTCCAGAATACCGGGCGGGACATCAAAAGCTGTCCGGTCTGTAATGAAAAGCTGGTATATACAAAAATCTACTTCGCCCACCTCGGGCATTACCACTGCCAGGCCTGCAGCTATAAGCGGCCTGAACCCGATGTCAGATTGATCGGACAAATATCAGGACCTGAAGGTGTAACCGTCCTGAAAATAAGCTTGCCTGAGTCTGAGTTCGAAGTGAAATATTCCCTGCCGGGCACCTATAATTTGTATAATGTTTTAGCTGCCGTAACCTGTGCAAGGGCGCTGGAAATCCCGGTTGCTACAGTGGCAAGGGCCCTGGAATCAGCAGTTCCTTCCTTTGGAAGGATGGAACTCTTCGAAATTGAAGGCAAAACAATGATTATGGCCCTGATAAAAAATCCGGTCGGAGCAAACGAGGTATTGAGAACAATCCTGGCGCAAAAAGGCAAGATAGGCCTACTGGTGGCAATAAATGATAAAATTGCCGACGGCACCGATGTTTCCTGGCTGTGGGATGTCGATTTTGAACAACTCTCCACGATAAAAGAGAAGCTGTCAACCGTGACGGTATCGGGCCTGCGTGCCTTGGATATGGCCGTCCGTTTAAAATATGCCGGCCTCGATCCGGGACAAGTACAGGTTGAGGAAGATACGGCCAGGGCAATTAACAGCTCCCTGGAGCAAACCCCTCCCGGGGGCAGGCTTTTTATACTGCCAACTTATACAGCAATGCTGGAAATGCGGCGCACTTTAAATAAGTTAGGCCTGGCTAAACCTTACTGGGAGGATTAAGATGGCTGAAATTAAAATTTATCATCTCTATCCCGGACATTTAAACTTATACGGAGATCGGGGCAACATGCTGGCGCTTTGCTGTCGGGCTAACTGGCGCGGCATCGATGTCGAAATAATACCCGTGGAACCCGGGGATAAGATTAATTTTCCCCGATGTGATCTGCTCTTTATGGGTGGCGGTCAGGACAGCGATCAGAAACTTATCGCTGAAGATTTGAAGGGGCGCAGCCAGGACATGCGCCGTGCAGTTGAAGAAGGCATGGTTATTTTTGCCGTTTGCGGCTCATACCAGCTGCTCGGCCTCTACTACACGACTAACAGGGGCGAGAAGATCGGGGGCCTTGAGATTGTCGATCTTTATACAGAGGCCGGGCAGAAGAGGCTGATCGGCAATGCAGTGATCAAATGCTCATTATGGGATCCTGCCCGGACACTCGTCGGCTTTGAAAACCATGCGGGTAAAACATATCTTGGTTCTTCCCTGCAGCCCCTGGGCACGGTTATTGCCGGTTATGGCAACAACGGCACCGACAAAACAGAAGGCGCCGTTTACAAAAATTTAATCGGCACTTACCTTCACGGATCGCTGTTGCCGAAAAATCCCTGGCTGGCAGATTACCTGCTGCAAAGGGCACTTGACTACCGGGACCAGGATTACCATTTTACAGATCTCGATGACAAATTAGAGCAGCAGGCTCACGATGCCGCCATCAGGCTGGCCGGATCCCGCAGGTACAAAAGAATGGCAACCCGGGCTTAAGTCTGGACTGCCAATTAGTTAACCATACCTACCTCGGATGGATTACTCCAGTTTATATTCAATGTCAGCCTGTTCATAAAGCAACTGGATCAGTTCACTGATCACTACCGGTATTTTATCTGCAACCATTGCTTCTATAACTTGCTCACTTACGTCTTCATAGAGAGCTTTTTCTTCTTCAATTTTACCAAGCACCTCGATAATATGAAAACCAAAGTTGGTTTCGACCGGGCCGCTCAGCTCGCCAGTTCCAAGAGAAAATGCAGCTTCCTCGAATTCAGGCACCATCATCCCCCGACCGAAAAAACCAAGATAACCGCCTTCATCTTTGTTGGATAGATCCATCGAATATTCCCCGGCCAGTTCGGCAAATTCTGCCCCATCTTCAAGCAAAGCTATGATTTCATCTGCTTCAGCTTCAGTTTCAACCAGGATATGCCTCGCCTCTACTTCTTCAGGCAGGTCAAACAGGTGACCGCGTTCCTCAAAATACTTTCTTGCCGCTTCTTCCGATGTATCGATGCGCAGCATCGCTACTTCACGGACCAGTAGATTGAGGCGGGTATCTTCCCTGAAAGCATCATAAGTGATCCCGTAATACTCGAGTACCTTTTCAAAATCCTCATCCTGACCCTGAAAATTTTCATCAATTATGGACCTGATTTCTTCATTCAATTCTTCATCACTAATTGCAAGGCCTTCTCTTGCTGCTTCCTGGGCAATTAACTGCCTGGTAATAAGTTGATCGAGCACTTCCTGCCCACCCTGGGCATACATTGCTTCAAAGAGTTCATCTCCGGTAATTGGCTCCCCGTTAACCGTGGCTGCTAACTGGCCCTGCTGTTGCGGCGAATCCTGAATGAGCACTATCGCCATAATTATTACTGCCACAGTCAAAACAGCAATCACGCTTAACAGGAATTGCGGTTTCAGCAATCCCTGTAAGCGTTCATTTACAGTCCGCGTTTCTTTTTCCAAAACCTTCACCCCACTTTTTAAATTATTTATGGAATAATCTTGTTCATCGGGAATTCAAGGATGCCTTCTGCACCGGCATCCTGCAGTTCACAAATCAGTGTGCGCACTTTTTTTTCATCAACTACACTTTCCACGGCCACCCATTCATCGGCGCACAGGTTGGAAATAGTCGGTTTACGCAGTGCAGGCAGCAAATCGATTACTTTCTCCAGGTTGCTGTTGTGCACGTTCATTTTCAGCATAACTTTCTGCTCCGCCAGCAGGGCACCTTTTAAAAGTGTTATCATCCGATCGACTTTTTTTCTCTTCCAGGGATCATTGTAGCTCTTATGGTTCATGATCACCCGCGGTGTAGAAACTAAGATTGTCTCAATTACACGCAGCTGGTTTGCTTTCAGAGAACGTCCTGTTTCAGTCAGTTCAGCGATGGCATCTGCCAGCAAAGGTGGTTTGACTTCCGTTGCACCCCAGGAGAATGAAACCTGGGCATTTACTCCTTTTTCTTTCAAATAACGTTTTGTGCTTTCGACCAGTTCGGTAGAAATACGCTTTCCTTCCAGGTCTTTCACTTTTTCTATATCGGAATCGAAGGGTACTGCCAGCACCAGGCGGACCGGCCGCAAGCCGCGTTTTGAATAATGTAGATCTGCCAGCTCCGTAACATCGGCCGCCGTTTCATTAATCCAATCTTTGCCGGTCAGGCCGACATCCAATACCTGGTCTTCGACATATTTCGGTATTTCCTGGGCCCGCATTAAAACACAATCAATTTCTTCGTCATCAATATAAGGATAATATGAGCGTTCACCTATCTGGATATTGTAGCCGGCTTTTTTGAAAATTTCCAGGGTCGTACTTTGCAAGCTGCCGGCCGGCAGACCCAGTTTTAACTTATTCATGATATTCGCTCCTTTTTGTCTATAAGTAGTAATAAGGTAGCACGTAGGTTTTCTGCTGTCAATTCTACAATGCCGCTTACCTGAACTCTTTATAGTTATTAAAGCTCCTGTCGACAGAACTCTGTGCTAAACTTGAATTCATAACAATTCTGCTTATTATTGATGGAAGAACGCTTTATGAAAATTTGTAAAACTTAACTAAGTCCTTGGGACGGGCAGGATAACGGGGGTGATAGCAAGAATTGATTTTAGCAGTTTACTTCATGAGGAGGCAGTTGGATGAGTCAGAGTGAAATGAGCCGGGCTAAGCGCCACCTGGAGACAACCCGAAAAATGAAAGAGATGCTGCCGCGCTTTTTTATGCGCATGATGGAGCGAATGTTCAGCAACGAACCCCTGGCATGGTGCATGGTCGGAGTACCCCCTGAGCTGCTTAAAGCATTCGACCTGCTGTTCGAATGGCCGGAGAACTTCGGCACGATGTGTGCCAGCAGGCTGGTTGCCCCTCACTTTATTGAGGTTGCCGAGGGTGACGGTTATTCGCAGGAACTCTGTTCATATGTCACCAACACCATGGGCTACTGCAAACTATTTAAAGAAACCGGTGAAGCACCCGAAGAATCACCCCTTCCCGGAGGCATGGGCACTCCGGCCATGCTGCTCGGTTCAGGTTTTATATGTGAGCCCCGCTGGAAGTGGTTCCAATCAATAGCAACACGTTTTTTCGATGTCCCCGTCTACAGCAGCGATCCACTGGCGCCGCCCTGGGACATTGACCCGCGTGATCCCCGCATTGAAAATCATTACCTTACTTTACTCCGGGAAGACCTGGCCGGTCAGATTGCTTTTATGGAAAAACACACCGGGAAAAAGCTTGATCTCGATCGGCTGTGTGAGATACTGGCTCTGTCGCATGAAGCACTGGGATACTGGCGCGACACCCTGGCCCTCCGAAAAGCAATCCCCTGCCCGAT
>Ga0114946_10000382_pt1 | contig 29150 bp, 25 predicted proteins | sample WalLakDeSediment_FD_88676 | JGI IMG/M metagenome (GOLD analysis project Ga0114946, IMG submission 88676) | Lake sediment microbial communities from Walker lake, Nevada to study Microbial Dark Matter (Phase II) - Walker Lake 11/02/13 Deep Sediment | ecosystem: Environmental > Aquatic >... | reverse complement strand
CCGCTTCTACTCTACCTTTGTTTTCGATCCGTCAATTAATGCCCAAAAGGACATTGTTGGCAACAACCATGCAGACTTCAGAACCCGTAGTTTTACCTTAGTGGATTACAGCCAGGTTGACTCGGCTCTCGCCCCTGCCGGGAAAGGAGTGGGTGCGGTATGTTGTATTGACTATGCTTCAGACTGGGAGGGTATGGACCGCAAGGCTTACCTGAAGAAAAAAGATGAAGTGGCCGATATTTTTGTTGAAAGGTGCGAAAAACTCATTCCCGGGTTCAGGGAGGCTCTTGAGTATGTTGAAGTGGGCACCCCTTTAACCATAAGGCGCTACACTTTAAATCCGGCAGGTGCGGTGTATGGGTTTGCTCAAAACCCCGGAAAATCTACAGATTATCTGTCGGCCTTGCCCGATAACCTTTATGTTGCATCAGCCTGGGGAAAATTCGGAGGCGGGTTTTCCGGTTCGATTTTCAGCGGGTATATGACCGCAATGGATGTTTTAAGAAAAAGGTAGATTGCAATTTGTTCGAAAGGATTGCGAAAAACTCTTTTAAAAACAAAAAAGCCACTGATATTCAGTGGCTTTAAATTTTTCAGGTGCCCAGAACAGGACTCGAACCTGCACATTGTTACCAATACTAGTCCCTGAAACTAGCGCGTCTACCAATTCCGCCATCTGGGCAATAAAAAACAGAGCGTTCCCTATTTATAAAAACTGGTGCCCATGACAATACTCGAACTTGCACAACCTTACGGTCACTACCCCCTCAAAGTAGCGTGTCTACCAGTTTCACCACCTGGGCAAAATGTTTGGCAAAAGTATAAAAATCTTTTATACCCGCGACAAAAACTTTTTTGGTTTTTTTGTTTTTAAGAAATTGATCGCATCTGGCTGGTTTTAATGCGCTTCAGCCATTTTCTGAATCCAGGCACTACAAAATTCGAGGCGTTGTTAAAAAGTTCTTTTCTAACTACTTTGGGCTTCCTTCAATGCTATTAAACCTGTTTAACGCAGCCTGAAAGTCGGCTGTAAGCTCCTGGAAAATTTCTTTAACAGTAGTAATCCTGTCAGCCAGGTATGCATTTGTGCCTGCGAAGGCATAGCCGTTTTTCATATTGCCTTTGTATGCATTGAACAAGGCGTTTACAATGCAATAGGGACTACTTGAAACATCGCATGTTTTAATGCAATGGAACGGGCACTTAATGGGTCGTTTTAATCCGGCCCTTACCTTATCAATAAAGGCATTGACTACCGCCCTGCCAGGCATTCCAACAGGACTTTGAATAATTTGAATATCATTCTCATTAGCATCTATGTAAGCCTTTTTGAAGCGTTCAGAAGCATCGCATTCTTCAGTGGTAACAAAACGAGTTCCCATTTGTACGGCTTTTGCGCCTTTTTGCATAATGTTATAAATATCGGTTCCGGAATAAATACCGCCGGCAGCAATAACGGGTATCTCACGCTGATACTTTTCTTCAAAACATCTGACTTCATTCACCACTTCAGGTATAAGCTCTTCAAGAGAATGCTGCGTATCATCGAGGTGTTCTCTTTTAAAACCTAAATGGCCGCCTGCCTTAGGGCCTTCAACTACTATGGCATCGGGCAAATAATTGTACGTCGACTGCCACTTGTCGCAAATAAGCTTAGCTGCCCGCCCCGAAGAGACAATGGGCACCAGCCGGGTATTACTGCCGGGTTGCAGAAACCCAGGTAACTGCATTGGAAGCCCTGCACCCGAAAAAATAATATCAACCTTTTCTGCAATGGAAGTGCGCACCAAATCGGCAAAGTTCGACATGGCCACCATAATATTTACACCGATAACGCCTTTGGTTTTTTCTTTGGCCAGCCTGATCTCCTTTTTTAACCCCTCTATGTTGGCTTCCAGAAAATCGAGGGCCGGGTTGCGATGAACAAGCCCAAGCCCTGCAGCAGATATTACGCCTACCCCACCCTGGTTGGCAACGGCGGCAGCCAGACCCGACATCGAAATGCCTACTCCCATGCCGCCCTGAATAATAGGTACTGTGATGGCCAATCCACCAATTGAGAATCCTCTCATAAAAAAATTTCTTGTTTAAATGTTTGTTTAATGCGGCGTAAAAGTACTCCAACCAATTCAAAGCAATTCAAAATGAATAATAAATTATGAATAATTAACATGAATAAATTAGCAGATCATTGCTAATCAAGCCCTTCCATATGAAAATAATTTTTGCACCTAATTAAGTTTTTTTATGAAAACACTGCGCTATCACGTAAAAATTTTTCAATAAACTTGATTTCCTTTGCATAACAAAATGCGGGGCAAAACGTATTTTTGCCATGGGTAAAATGATTAATTCTGATTTCTATGGAAGAATTCGACCCTGATGATCTGACCCTGACTAAGGCAGCGATCGATATGCTTACGGTAGCCAATGAATACTGCCTGTTTTTCGAAGATGCAGAAAAATACGAACCTGAAGATATCCTCACTTATTTTCAGCGTATGGCTCCTTTGCTTTATCTGAAAGGCAGCCTTCTGCCGGCCATCGAGATCGACGATGAGGCTTTTGCTGAACGCTTTGTTACAGAAGAGCAGTGGGAAGACATCTTCAAAACACTGCGCCACAAGTTAAATTCTGATGACCGTTATTATATTCACGACCACAATTATGATACCCAGGAAGCCAGTTTGGCCGATAACCTTGCTGATATATACCAGGACATGAAAGATTTTGTAATGTTGTATCAGAAAAATACCCTGATTTCAAGGCAAAATGCCCTGATGCAGTTGAAAGGATTGTTCCCGGGCCATTGGGGGCCTGTTTTAATAAATGCCCTGGGAGCTGTGCATCGTCTGCTAAATAAGGAGAATATTGACCCTGCCATGTTCGAAGGTGAAGATGAATGGCTTTTTTAACAAAATGAGCATGCGTTTTGTTACTTTACTGAGTTTTTTGCGTATTAATTAAATGAACCTGAAATAAAACCGATATGACCCTTAAGAGAATATTACTGCTTTTCACCCTGCTTACCTATATGCTTAGTTGTGCCATGGCCGATAAGGGCTACCGCATTTCGGTAAAAGTCGATGGCCTTACCGATGGCGATTTGTTATTGGCTTATCACTTTGGCGACCGCCAGTACCTGAAGGATACTGCCCGCATGGTACAACCCGGTATTTTTGTATTCGAAAACGAAACCCGGCTCGACCCCGGCATGTACTTGGTGGTAGTGCCCGGACAAAAGTTTTTTGAGGTGATTGTTGACAAAAATCAGCATTTCAGCATTGCCACCAAAATGGATGAGTTCGTGGAGAAAACCACCTTTGAGCGCTCGCCTGACAATGATGCTTTTTACGAATATTTGCGGTTTATAAGGCAGAAGAGCGAGGAGATGGCAGGGTTACGCGAGGAGTTCAGCCACCAAGAAATCAGTGAAGCACGACGCAACGAACTGACCGGACTCATAGAAGCGACCGATTCTGCTGTCAGGGAGCGTCAAAGGCAATACATTGACCGTTTTCCCGACGGCCTTTTTAGTAAGGTATTGTTGGCCCAGCAAGAACCCGAGATGCCGGAAGCACCGCTGAAGGAGGATGGCACCCCCGATCAGGTCGCCCTTTACCATATCTATAAGAATAAATATTGGGAAAACATAGACTTCTCTGACGACAGGTTGTTGCGCACACCCGTTTTTCACAACAAGTTAAGGGCATATTTCAGCAACGTAGTGATCCAGATTCCCGACAGCATCAATGCTGAGGCCGACCGGGTTGTAGAAAAGGCCCGCGCCAACGATGAGATATTCAAATACACTGTATGGTTCATTACCAACCACTTTGAGCGTTCGCAGATCATGGGCCATGATGCTGTGTTTGTGCATATGATTGAAACTTATTACATGAGCGGTCAAGCACACTGGGTGGAACCGGATAACCTGAAGCGAATCAGTGAGCGAGCAATGAAAATGAAACCTTTGCTTATCGGCAAGGTGGCTCCAAATATCAACATGTTCAAACCAGACCAAAGCCGCTTGGCCCTGCATGATGTAAAAGCCGAGTTTGTTGTACTTTATTTCTGGGATTCCGAATGTAGCCACTGTAAGAAGGTAACACCTGAGTTGAAGGCGCTTTCTCAAAAACTCAGACAGCAAGGGGTGGAGGTATTCGCCGTGAATACCGAAGCCGAACGTGAAATCTGGCTCCGGGCTGTTGACAGCTACTTGATTAGCGAATGGATTAATGTGAACGACCCGAATAACCGGTCAGGGTTTCGCGAAAAGTACGACTTGTACGCCACACCCATGATTTACCTTTTAGACAAGGATAAAAAGATCATTGCCAAACGCATCACAGTTGAACAGGTCGATGACATCATCCGACACGAAATGGAACGGGCTGCAGCAGCAAATTAGCACGGTGCATTTGTAAAATTTTTCTGGCTCCTGATTCATTTTAATAATCCGGACGCAATGAATTCTTAAACAGGATTGACTTTTCGTAAAGAAAGTCATCCTGTTTTATTAATTTTACTCCCATGAAATTCCTGTATTTATCCCATCCAGGAATAAGTCTTCACTTCTTGAAGACTTAATTCTCATCACCTAAAAAAATATCATGAAACTCAATCAAGAACTTCATTTTTCCATTCCGGAAGCAGCCTGGCAGCTTTTAAACAGTTGCAAGGGCAAGGTTGAACTTTTTGAAACCTATACGGCCTTAGCTGAAGCCAGTCTTGGCGGCAATAACAATCTTTCATTTGAGGTAAGCTACGATGTGCCCGAAAAGGGAATGGTTACCGAAGCCATTGTGCATAAGGTTTCAAACGGTATTTCGGCCAATTACACCGAGCCATACATGCGGCGGCGCGACCCTGACACTATGGTAATTGCCGACGATAAACCCACGGACAAGGAGCTATTTCTCGAACGCTTTGGCAAACCTTTCGATGATTTGCGCAAGGAAACCTTTGAGTGGCTTCAGCAACAGGATCTTGCAGTATTCTATTTCAGGATAGGAACCATGGAGAACGGCCCCTATGGCATGGCAATAGCACCGGCCAATGCAGGTTTCTTTGCCATGGGGCTGGCTATGCTTCAGAAAATATTACCCATAAGCCATATACCTGAGTGCTTTATTTCTACGGTAGTTTATGTAGCACCACCATTCAGACATACCCACTTTAGTGGAAAACAAACCGTGGTGCATAATCGTCTTGATCAGGTTTATGAAATTTTTTCATACAATCTTTATCCCGGGCCAAGCGCCAAAAAAGGCATTTACGGAGTACTTCTCAATATTGGCGAGAAGGAAGGCTGGCTCACCACCCACTGCTCGGCGGTTGAGTCGATCAGCCCTTACGATAACATTACCCGCATTATGCATGAGGGTGCCAGCGGTGGCGGAAAAAGCGAAATGTTGCAGCATATAGTAAGGGAGCCAAGCGGCGAGGTTTTGATTGGGGTTAACATTATTACTGGCGAAAAGCGTACCATTAACATACCAAGGTTTTGCGAGATAAACCCAATATGTGATGACATGGCCTTGATTCACCCCGACCTGCAAACACAAAGCAAACGACTTCGCCTGGTCGATGCCGAAAACGCATGGTTTATCCGAACTGACAACATTACTGGCTACGGCAACGACCCGGTACTTGAAAAGATTACCATAAACTCAAAGCAACCCCTTCTTTTCCTGAATTTAAATACCAACCCAGGGGGGACTGCACTTGTTTGGAACCACATTGAAGATGAGCCTGGTAAGCCCTGCCCCAACCCGAGGGTTGTGGTTCCGCGCGAAATGTTTGAAGGGGTTTTAAAAGTTCCTGTTCATATCGATGTAAGAAGTTTTGGTGTTCGCACTCCCCCGTGTACGGCCGAGAAGCCAAGCTATGGCATAATTGGCCTTTTCCATTTACTGCCTCCGGCGCTTGCATGGCTATGGCGCCTGGTGTCGCCAAGGGGGCATGCCAATCCAAGCATCGTTTCAAGCAAAAACGCAGGGATGGAAAGCGAGGGCGTCGGATCTTACTGGCCCTTTGCAACCGGCACCATGGTGCATCATGCCAACCTGCTGCTTGAACAGATCGCATCAAAAACTGATACCCGTTATGTACTGACCCCAAATCAGTACATCGGCACCTGGAAAGTTGGCTTCAGGCCACAACTTTTAATGAGGGAATACCTGACCCGCCGCGGAAATGTTAAATTCAGGCCAGACCAGATATCACAGGCCCGTTGCCACCTGCTTGGCTATGAGATAGAATACCTGACCATTGAAGGATCAAAGATCCCTTCGCGCTTCCTGAAACCTTACAAGCAGCCGGAAGTGGGTTTTGAAGGCTACGACATGGGAGCCAGTATTCTTGAAGATTTTTTCAGAAAGGAACTTGAAAAATTCAGGACTCCTGAGTTGTCAGCCCTTGGCCACCAAATCATTGAAACCTGCCTGGCGAACGGAACCATTGAAGATTATTACAAACTTATCCCGAGAAGATAATTAATTTCAACCGCAATTTATTCAAAAATAGATTCGTCGCGAATAAGCATTAATATGGATGCGTGCGGTAGAATGATAAATTTCTCGCCATTGAATTCTATTTCAATTCCTGATTCTTGCAGGTATACGACCAAGTCACCATCTTTGGCCTGCAAAGATATGTATTGGGTTTTATCGTTTTGCTCCTTCCAGGGTTCATCAGACTCAGGACTGGTTGGAATGGGATATCCGGGCCCGCATTTTATCACATAGCCCCATTGCACGCGGCGTTTTTCTTCAACACCTGGAGGCAAGTACAGGCCTCCTTTGGTTTTTTCTGACCCGGTTCGTGGTTTTATTAGCACACGATCGCCAACCATAATAAACTTGGAAAGGTCTTGTCCTTCTATCTTCAATAGCATAACGGAGAATTTCAATGCAAATTTAGGAAATTATTCTCCCATAATTTTTCCTATTTTTGATGGTTATAAAAACAGAACCAAAAACAACGCAAAGCTATGAAGAGAATTATAATCCCTGCATTACTGGTCATTTTTGCAATTTTGCCTGCCTGCAAGAGCCAGAGGCCAGTAAATGTAACCCATGTACGCACCCTTGATGTGAAACCGGGCAGCCAGGGCACCTATTATGTGTTACCACGCACTGTTATCACCCTTGATGTTACGGTGGCACGCACACAGCAGGTGCCGGGCCCTTTCGCCGAGTTTGCCGGAAGATTCCTGGGTTTGCAAAATGTGATCAGGCAGCCTTTAACCATTTTCGAAATTGCCGAGATAAACATTAGCAGCTTTGCCGAGCCTGACCCGAAACAGTTTTATTTTGTGGAGTTTCCGACAGGTAAAAGTAAAGGTGAAAGGCTTTATATCTCACTCAGCGAATCAGGATTGATCCAAAGCATCAACAAGCCTTTCGATAGCCAAGAGTTTATGAAAGGAATAACCGAAACACGCGAGTTTGGTTATTTTGGCTCCGATGCCACTTTTAACTATTTTATCGACACCAACCTGCAGGAACGCATCGACACCATACTTGAACGGGTTCGCGTAGATACCCTCACTGTTGAACGCCAGACGCTACGCCGCAGCATGGTTGAAAAAAGTCAGGAGGTAAGGGCAAAAGAAGTGGCAGATTTTATTCTGAAAATTCGCGACAAACGCTTTGACATTATTAATGGCTTTGCCGAAATACCCTATTCAAAGGAGGCCCTTGAATATATGTACACCGAAATGGGCAAAATGGAAGAAGATTACCTGCAGCTTTTTCGTGGGTTAAAATCCACTCAGAAAATCAACTACCGGTTTACATTTATCCCTGATCCCGACTTGAGTGCCAGAGCACACACTCTTTTCCATTTCAGTGAGCGCGAAGGGGTTTTGCCGGCAAACCGAAGCGATGGCACTCCTATCACCATCTCAACCGAACGTAATGAAACCACATGGCAATTGGGAATTTTCAACAATCGTAATATTGACCCGCAAAACCCCCCCTCAGGTTTTTTCTACCGGATACCGGAACATGCATACGTGGTTATCAAGACAGCAAATACCATAAGGGCCTCAGCACGCATGCTTATTAACCAGTTTGGCGTTGTAGCCAACTTACCCGGAAACAATATTGAAGTAGAGTTTTATCCAAATACCGGTTCGGTTAAATCAATCGGCAGCACAAACTAAAAGTATTTCTATGAATTATATCATTATTACCGGCGCAAGTAAAGGCCTGGGCGAAGGCATTGCGCTCGAACTTTTACATGAATCGCACCATTTGATTTGCATTTCGCGCGGAAAGAGTGAAAAACTTGAAAAACTTGCTGCAGCTAAGGGTTGCCCGCTTACCTTTATTTCTTTTGATTTTTTCTTATCAGACCAGATAAGCCAACTGGCTAAAAATATTTTCCAGCATATTAATTTGGATCACGCTGATGGAATTTACCTCATAAATAATGCTGGTGTGATAAAACCGGTGGGGCGGGCCGAGGACTGTGCACCTGAAGAGGTTGAAAAACATTTACGCATAAACCTGATCTCGCCCATGCTGCTCACTGCAGCTTTTATCAAACACACCAAAGCTTTGAAAGTAAAGAAAAGGGTGCTGAATATTTCATCAGGGGCGGCAAGCAACCCTTATTATGGCTGGAGCAGTTACTGCACTGGAAAGGCTGGCATTGACATGTTTACGAAGTGTATTGGCACTGAACAAAATGGCCTTGAATATCCCATTGAAATTATGGCCGTGGCCCCGGGGATCATCGACACGGATATGCAAACCGAGATCAGGGGAGCCACAGATGAGCAGTTTATTCATCGCAAAAAGTTTGTAGAATTAAAGGAAACCGGACAATTAGTGCCACCGCAGGTAGCGGGCAAAAAAATTGCCAGACTATTGTTTTCTGATGATTTTGAGAATGGTGGGATTGTAGATATTCGAGACACCTATTAAGACGATTATTCATTGGCATATTTTCCAGGCTTTTTAAAAAGAAGAATTTCTGGAATTTTTTATTGAAGGCCGGTTCCATTTAAAGAACCGGCTTTGAAATTTTCTGATTGCCAGTCGCAGCGCAAATGCTCAATAAAAAAAGACTTTAAAAAAAACAAAAACCAGCTAAACGAAGCGAACAAAATTTATTAGGCAGGCGTTATTAAAGAAAAAATTCTTCACATAATTACATACTCTGAAATGAAAGCTTTAAAAAACATAGAATCCTTTGAATCAAACGTTTATGATTGGATGGCTCAAAATGGGGTGATGCTTCTGCGCATTAGCATTGGCATCATTTTCTTCTGGTTCGGATTTCAGAAATTTTTTCCGGGTATCAGCTCGGCCGAAGACATTGCCACCCGAACCATAGAAGTGGTAACATTCGGTATGGTGATCCATCCCGTTTCCATGCCATTGCTTGCAACCTGGGAGGTACTAATAGGCCTGGGTTTCCTTACGGGAAAATACCTGCGTGCCACAATTATTTTGCTTTACGCTCAAATGGCCGGCACCATTACTCCCTTGTTTATTTTTCCTAACGAAACATTTTATCTTGCACCTTGGGTGCCAACCATTGAAGGCCAGTACATTATCAAGAATATTGTTTTCATAACCGGTGCCATGGTGATCGGGGCCTATTACCAGGGAAGGGTAATTAAGAAGGAAGCAGCGGCAGGAGGTAGCGGCAGGAGGTAGTCTTTGGCGCAGGGCACAGGGGAAACCTGCAGGAGGTCCTGCTTTTTCTGCTTACTGACCACTGTTTACTGACTTCGGTCTTCGGTCTTCGGACCGGCAGGCAGGCAGGCTTCGGTCTCCGGTCTCCGGTCTCCGGTCTCCGGCCTAATGTTGAAAAAAATCAATAAACTCCCCAATTCCGAACGAAGGCCTGTTCGAAAAAGCGGAACCAGGGGTCGCGGCCGGTAAGGCTGCGAACAAGATGTTCAGGCTTTTGTCCGGGCATTTTTGAATGAAAATGGGTGGCTAATTTTCGGCCTGCAAGGTATTGCACGGAGCGGGCTTCATTGCGCGACACACCTGAATTCTTCGTAACAAAAAGCAGCTCTATGATTTCATGTTCATAATCGGCAGCGTGGTCAGTCATAAAAGATATAGCGGCTTTTAAAAATTCTACATTACCAGATTGGGTAATGAACGCCGCCATTATGTAGTTGGCGGCATCGAAGCCTTCGGGATTGTTTTTCCTGAAGAAGTTTTCGGCCAGGTGATATTTTTCGAGCGTTTCCTTAAAATCGCCCCCAATTGAAGCACGATAGCTGAGCCAGGCTTCTTCAACCATTTCAATATAAATGGCGGCTGTTTTCAGCCTGAGTAGTTCATTAAATCTTTCATCGGGAAAAAAATTGCAGTCAGGGTGAGCATTCAGCAAAACACCTGCATTCTGGCCGGCTTCGGCGGCAAGTATTATTTCTCCATATTTACGAAAGTTAACACCCCGGTTAACCAAAGATTCAAATTCACGCGCGGCCAGCTCGCATTCTTTTTCCCTGATTTGCTGATCAAGCTTTTTAATCTCGTTGGTTATCAGCTGATCGCCACCTAATCTGAAGCGCTGGCTCATTGTGTTTGCTTCTGCTTGTACTTCACGTGCCGCGTTCAGATTACCTGCCCATGCCTGAAGCTGACCAAAACGTACCCTTTCAAGCATATCTTCGCGTGGCTGCCCCATAAGAGGAGGCAGGTTTAAGGGCTCGGGCTCAGGAAGCATGGTGCCGGAAGAAGAAACCGTTTCGGCAGCGGCACCCCGGCGCTCATGCATCTCCAATGCCAGTTGCTGCCTGCGCTGCACATTGGGTGCGCAAAACAATTCGGTAAACTGACTGCAAAGGTCGGATGCGGCCAGGTAATTGTCAGCGGCCTTCAGGTATTCGCCTGAGGAAAACTGCCCGGCGGCAAGCTCAAGATAACGGTTAACCACCTGTTGCAGAAGATCGTATGCTTCGCTGGCATCGGGCACGAACCTGGTGTTGTTTTGCTGGTACTCAACAGCGCTGCCGGTGTAAATACGGCAGAGATTAAGGTTGTTGTTTCGCAGGGCACGGTTTCCGACTACCAGAAATGAGCGGTACATACCCATATGAGCCTGGTTGAGACGAAATGCCAGTTCAGCGGGACAATCAAAGAATCCTTGTGTTTTTTCACAAAACTCTTCAAGAGGGGCAAGCAAGTCAAGGCTTTCCTTAAAGCGGCCTTCGCGGTTAAGGTTGAAGGCTTCGCTGAAAAAGCGAGACATTACCGAATCGGCGATCTCATAGGCCTTTTGGCGCCATTCTCCGTAAGGAAACATGAAAGAGAAAACATCGCCCAGGCGCTTTATTGACTCGTTTTTATTGCCGCGCGCAAGGTCGAGCTTTGCCAGGGCCAAATGAGACGGCACATGAATGGGATTTAGCACAAGTGCATTTTCAAAGCGCTGCCTGGCCACGGAAGTTTCACCAGCCTGCAGGTATTCCAGCCCGCTTTCATAAAGAAGGCTGTCGATTACAATCATTCGCCGATTGAAATCATTACGGAGATTTTCAATATGGCTTTTGACTTCATTGTATGTGCTGAAAACACCTTCAGGATCGCCGGCAGCAGCATCAAAACCCTTCATAAAACTCATACGGGCAATTAGCTCCATACGCCGCTCTGCTTCGCAAAGAGAAAACTCTTCAAGTATCAAACGAGTTGGATCTGAAAACCTGATCTCGCTGGTTTCTTTCTTAAGAGCCGAAAGCTCAGCACCCGCCCTGTAATATTCTTCAAGGTATCCGAACCATTTGTCGAGACGTTCATAGGCAGCTTCGCTGTAAGAAAAATGAATTTTCGAAATTTCGGGCTGATAGGTGCCATTACCATTGGGCCGGGGCAACTCAAAACGATGCAGGATAGCTCCAGGTTCGCCAAGCTGTATTTTCGAAAGCCTTTCATTGTAGATTATCCTTCCGTTTGATCCTTTTACATTCACTTCAAAGCTGAGCAAATCCGGAATCAACACCCTTCCAATGCTGAAGTCGCGATAGTGCATATCGCCATTTACCGACAGGTTTTCAAGCTTAATGTTTCCAGCCAGCTTTCCGTTTTGACCGGGAGCAAGGTTAAGAGCCATTCTTCCTGAAATGTTATAACTTACAAGTGAGCGCAACCTGCCGCTGCCTTCAGCGATATGCTGAAGCAAGTCGTTGGTAATCCTTTCTTCTGAATCAGGGTATGGAACAAAGGAAACTTTCTGGATAAAGGGAAATTCAAATGAATTTCCTTGGGAGAAACCCGCAGAAACATTAATGATTACAAGCCAAAAGGCGAAAATGGGGAGGTATGAACGGTAAGGCACGATCAGAAATAATTAATTGATCGCAAAGGTAGCATTTTCCGTTTATTTGGCCTGCTGTTCCTTTGTTGAAAGCAACCCGCATGCGGCGTAAATGTCTTGCCCGCGCGACTTTCGTATGGTAGTAACGATTCCCTTTTTTTCGAGGGCTGCCTTGAATTCTTCCAGTGTCTGGTCGTCAGGAGCCGCAAGTGGGGTGCCGGGAACAGGGTGAAACCTGAGCAGGTTAATGCGGCAGCGAATGCCGTTCAGAATCCTGGCCAGTTCCCTGACATGGCGGGGGCTGTGATTCAGGTCTTTGAAAACAATGTATTCGAACGATATGCGACGCTGCTTGCCCAATGGGAACTCACGAATGGCCTGAAGAACGTCCTTTAGCGAATATACATGCTCGATGGGCATCAGGCGCCTGCGCTCTTCTTCGAATGGCGAGTGAAGGCTTACCGCCAGGTGGCAGGGGCTCTGCTCAAGGAAAACCTTCATTGCCGGAATGATGCCAATGGTAGAAACCGTGATGCGCCGCGGACTCATGGCAAAACCATAATCGGCGGTGAGTATCTCAAGGCTCTGCATCACCCCTTCCATATTGTCGAAAGGCTCACCCATGCCCATATAAACGATATTGGTGAGCAAGTGCCGCTCTGGCAGGCTGCGAATTTGGTTCAGGATTTCGCCTGCGCTAAGGTTTCCCTGGAAACCCTGCTTGGCCGTGAAGCAGAACAAGCAACCCATTTTGCAACCTACCTGCGAAGAAACACAGAGCGTATGCCGATTGCGCTCGGGCATATAGGCCGACTCAATAAGTTTTCCGTTTCTCGCCCTGAAAAGGTATTTCTTGGTGCCATCAACCGAGGTCTGAACTTTTATGGGATCGGATAAGCCCAAGTCGAAGTTTTCGGCCAGTTTTTTGCGGGCAGTCTTTGACAGGTTGCTCATTTGGTCAATGACTGTAATGTCTTTTTTGTATAACCAATCGGCAAGTTGAGTGGCAGTAAATTTAGGCAGGTCAAGGCCTGATACGATCTCTTCTAATTGGGCAAGGGTTTTGCCAAACAAAACATCACGTTTTTCCTGTATCATAATGAAAAACCAATTTTGGGCCGCCGCGTGGAAGCAACAACTCTTTCAGTGGTGTATTAACAGGTGAAGTTAATGATATTTTCAGAAGAAAATTTCAGCTACCACATTTTCGAAGGGCACTCCCCTTTCAATAAGCAGGTCGCGCACATCAACCACCATTTCGGCACTGCCGCAAAGATAGTATTTCAGGTTAGGGTCGATGCTTTGCTTTTCGGCAAGGTATTTAAGCACGCGGCCAAAGTATACGCCATCAATTTCTTCGCGTGTACAGGAGGGCACATAACGGCTGCCCATTGCATGCTGAAAATCTTCACGAAAGTAAAGGCCGCTTGCAAAGCGGTTACCCTGGATCAAAATCTTGTTTTGGCCGAGTCCCGAATAAAACATGCTTGCAAAAGGAGCTATGCCCGTTCCGGTAGCCACCCAAACGGCAGGCTTTTCGTCGCAGACAAATCCACCGAAAGGCTCAGTAATATATATGGTATCACCGGCCTGCAAACGCGCAAGCCCTGGTGTAAGTTTTCCTTCGGGTTTCACGGTATAAAGAATGCGAACCGCATCCTCCCGATTGCCGCTGGCAATACTGTATAGCCTGGGTTTTTCGGCCGGGTCAAGGGCTATGCCGATTACTTGCCCGGGAACGAATTCGAATGTACGGGGAAAAGTTAAAATGAAAGCACTTTCAGTAATTTCTGCGTTTGATGTTATAATGACTTTGCTTAACGATTTCAAAACAAATATCTGATTTAAATTTTAATTGAATAACCACCCAAAAGGTTTCTTGTTCAAAAATCCATTTAACAAAGCATAATATTTTTTTGAAAAGAGCAACTAAGCGCCTTTAAAACCTAAAATTCAATTCTGCATTTATCAACAATTAAAAATGTGTAAATTTATGGGTTTGAAAAAAATCTTTTATGCTGTTACGAATCTACCCGGAAAACCCTAACTCTAAATACATTCAAATTGTTGCAGGTTGCCTTCGCAGCGGCGGAATAGTGATTTATCCAACTGATACTGTATACGCCATTGGCTGCGATATTTACCAGCCCAAAGCTGTTGAGCGGGTGGCACAGATCAAGGGAATCAAGGCAGAAAAGGCAAATTTTTCCATTATCTGCCAGGATCTTAGCCATATCTCAGACCTCACAAAGCCTTTCAGTACAAGGGTTTACAAGATTATGAAGAAAGCCCTGCCCGGCCCCTTTACATTTATTCTGAATGCCAACAACCAGGTGCCACGCATTTTCCAGAGCAGAAAAAAGACTATCGGTATCCGTGTTCCCGACAATATCATTCCACGTGAGATTGTGAAGGAATTGGGAAACCCCATCATTTCCACATCTGTGTATGATGAAGACGAAATTATTGAATACACCACTGATCCTGAGTTGATCTATGAAAAATATAAAGACCTTGTTGACATTGTAATTGATGGTGGATTTGGCGACAATGAAGCTTCAACCGTTATCGATTGTACAACTGAAGACCTGGTGGTAACCCGGCAAGGCAAGGGCGATATCTCAGAGATTTTATAGGCATAGAAAGAATTATGCAGGCAAAGAATATTTATTTAATGGAAAGCATACCTTGGGCTGCTGACCAGGAACTATTCGAAACCCTTTGCAGTGATCAAAACCACCGCATTGAACGCATCATAAGCCACGGCCACACAACCCCGCCCGACCAGTGGTACGATCAACAAGAGAACGAGTGGGTACTCCTGATACAGGGAAAAGCAAGCCTTGAGTTTGAAAACGGTGAAATGCTGCATTTAGGGGCAGGAGACTATATTTTTCTTCCGGCAAGGCTCAGGCACCGGGTTGCCTATACAAGTAAAAGACCTCCCTGTATCTGGCTTGCCATTCACTTTAAATAAGGATTCATTTTACCAGAAACTCAACATGAATGCTGTTTTAGAAACTATCTTTAACCGGGATGCCTCAAGGCGAAAGTCTTTTTTCCTGATTTCTGGCCCGTGTGTTCTTGAAGATGAACAAATTGGCTTCGAAATTGCCCGCAAAATTTCGGAAATTACCACCCGGCTTAACATTCCCTTTATCTTTAAGGCTTCTTATAAAAAAGCAAACCGCTCAAAGCTTGAAAGCTTTTCGGGAATTGGCGACACCATTGCCCTGAACATCCTGGATCAGATAGGCAAGGAATTCGGAGTACCTGTTATTACCGATATCCACTCAACTGAAGAAGCATACATGGCCGCAAGGCATGTCGACGTTTTGCAGATACCTGCCTTTCTTTGCAGGCAAACCGAGCTGCTGCTTGCCGCCGGAAAAACCGGCAAGGCTGTAAACATTAAAAAAGGACAATTCCTCTCTGCCCAGGCCATGGAGTTTGCCATTGAAAAGGTTCGTTCAACCGGAAACCAAAAAGTTTTGGTAACTGAAAGGGGTTCAAGCTTTGGGTTCAATGATCTGATCGTTGATTTTAGGGGTATACCACTAATGCAGGAATTTGATGTGCCAGTGGTGTTGGATGTGACCCACTCGCTTCAGCAACCAAACCAGCCAAGTGGTATTACCGGCGGACTTCCGCAGCTTATTGAAACCATGGCAAAGGCCGGAGTGGCGGCAGGCATTGATGGCTTATTTATGGAAGCCCATCCCGACCCCAAAAATGCTAAATCGGATGGGGCCAACATGCTCCCGCTCAATCAATTGGAAGGTTTGCTTGAAAAACTCCTGAAGATCAGGGAAGCCATTAAACTGTAGAATCCCGGGGGAAAAGTTTGAGCAGCGGCTACGATGGAATTTCTTCATCAAACTGAATGGCATCGAGTTCTTTCATCAATCTGTCACGGATTTCGAAGAACTGCTCATGGTAATCTTGGTGAAGTGGATCGGCCGATGGAAATTCTTCTCGCAGGTGGTCGACTTGTTGTCCGTTTTTCCAGAATCGGAAACAAACGTGGGGGCCAGTGGCAAGGCCTGTGGCACCCACATACCCAATCACCTGCCCCTGGGTAACCCTTGCACCCGGCCTGATTCCTGTGCCAAAACGCGACATGTGCAGGTACTGGGTTTCATATACCGAGTTGTGACGAATTCTTACGTAATTACCATTACCAGAGTTGTAGGTGGTCTCGGTAACCACGCCATCGCCAACGGCAAGAATTGGCGTGCCATGGGGTGCAGCATAGTCGGTGCCGTAATGCGGCCTGCGGTGGTTCAGTATGGGGTGAAGGCGACTATGCGAGAACCTGCTTGATATCCTGCCACCAAACTCAAGAGGCGCTTTCAGGAAAACCTTCCTAAGGTTGTCTCCAACAGGATTAAAGAATCCGCTGATGGTATCATTCTCGAAATGAAACCCGTAAATTTCGCGGCCCTGGTGAACAAAATACACTGCATCAATCTTAGATATACCCACCGACTTATCCCCCACATAGCTCTCTTCATACACCACTTTGAAGCGGTCGCCCTTCTGAATCCGGTAAAAATCTACTTCCCAGGCAAGCACTTCTGACAAACGAATGGCCAACTCAGGACTAAGGTCATTGGAAGCCAGGGCATTCCATAAAGACGAATGTATTATGCCAGAAGCCGTTTTGGCCACATTGGTCACTTCCTTCTCAAACCTTTCTACCGAAAGGAAATCATTAAGACCGATCTTCAGGTATTCGAGCATCGATATTTCGTAAACAAAATAGCGGAGTTGCTGCAGGCTGTCATTGGTATAATATCCGTGGTAAACCTGCTCTGCCCTTATACGGCGCGGATTGAAAACTTCGGCCATCTCATCAACGATGAGGTGTATCAACACTGGGGAAATGTCGAAGCCTGCAAGGATATGCGAAAGAGTCTGGTTTGACTTAACCGTTTGGCTCTCAATAATATATTTTCCTTCGGGGAAACCAAACTCATCAAGAACAATTTCAAGGGGGGCATCTTCTTCCGTTTCATTTGGCCGGAGCTGCCAACGCTGATAAAACAAGTAGCTAAAAACAAGAATTACAATAAGGCTGGCTGCTGCTAATATGTAGATGAATTTTGGCCGGTTTATTTCGGTCATTTCAAGAAAGGATTTACAAAATGCTTAACTCGGTGTAACGGGTGCAAAAATAATCATTCTAATTAAATAAAGGCCAATAAAGCCAAGGCCCAGGAAGATGAAAAACGAAAGCAAGGTGAATCCGGCCAGCCGGTTAGGCGCAACCTCCAGCACATAAGCTGCGCCATTCCAGAAAAGAAAAACAGTGTAAATAAGACCTGCAAGCGGAAGAAAAGCCAGCACAGGAGCAAACCCCGTAACGATCTGTGAGAGCAGAAAAGGAATGTATGAGGCAACTGACAGGCGCATGGTACGGCCAAAACCAGGTTTTAACCCGTAGGTTCCTGCCATGCGGGCTATCATCCATGATCCGGATAAAAGGGTGATTAAGTGGGCAAGAATATGCACAAACCAAAGCGAAAAAAATGGCCGATCGATATACAGGTCAAGATTCTGGTCGGATAAGGCCCTTCCAAAAGCACCGGCAAGAATGAATGGAAGTCCGAAAAACAGGAAAAAAAGCCCTGTGCCTATTGTTTCGTCTTTTACCTCATCCCAGGTCCGAGAAGTTTTTGAGAAAATACCGGGAAAAACCAAAAAGAATTTATCAGGATCCATCTAAAAATTTTCAAAAAAAACTCAAGTGTTCAAAATTAGCAATAAATTGCGCTCATGAATTGGAATGCCTGGAAAAAGGGATTTGAGACCTACCTGAAGCTTGAGCGCTCGCTATCTGAAAACAGCGTTGCAGCCTATCTTCGCGATCTTGACAAACTAATTGATTTTGTTGAGAAACGCTTTGGCAATCTGAAGCCCACAGACCTTACGAAGCATCACCTGTCAGAGTTTATTAGTGAAACAGGAGCGGGAAATATTAGCAGCCGCAGCCAGGCACGCCTTATTTCCGGCATAAGGGCATTTTTTAAATACCTTTTGATAGAAGATGTGATCAGTGAAAATCCTGCATCGACACTTGAAACTCCCCGTCTTGAGCGGAAACTTCCTGTTGTCCTTTCGGTCAGTGAGATTGAGCGCCTTCTTAATACCATTGACCTTAGCAAGCCCGAAGGCACACGCAACAAGGCCATTATCGAAACGCTCTACGGGGCAGGGCTAAGGGTATCTGAACTGGTAAACCTGAAAATAAGCGATATTAATTTCCGCGATGAATTTTTGCTGATTACTGGCAAAGGCAACAAACAGCGGCTGGTGCCCATTGGTAACGAAGCCCTGAAGCATATCAGGCTATATATGGAAACCACCCGGCACAATACACCAGCTCAGAAAGGCTTCTACGACATACTTTTTTTAAATAACCAGGGCAGGAAACTTTCCAGGGTCATGATATTCACCTTCGTAAAGCAACTCTGCCAGGCCGCCGGAATAAAGAAAACCATTAGCCCACATACCTTCAGGCACAGCTTTGCCACCCACCTTGTGGAGGGAGGGGCCGATCTGCGAGCCGTGCAAGACATGCTGGGCCATGAGTCTATTACAACAACCGAAATATACACCCATCTTGACAGGGAGTACCTGCGCGAAGCCATTATATCTTATCATCCAAGGTCAAAAACAAAAAGGTAGAAAATATTCGGTTTTCTTTAATTGGCTTTTTTAAAACAGGGGGATTCCTTAACTTTGTTTTCATTTATAAAACCTGCATATTATTTCACTAACATTCAAATTTATGATCATGAAAAATTTTACCAGTTTAAAAGCCCTGTTTCTTATTTTGAGTTTAATGATTTTTGCCAATCCAGCCTGGTCGCAGCTTGTAATAAGCCAGGTTTATGGCGGGGGCGGCAATACCGGCGCTCCCTATACGCACGATTATATCGAAATTTTTAACAGGGGGACAGAACCGGTTTCACTACAGGGTTTATCAATTCAGTATGCAAGTGCAACAGGTACCGGTAATTTTGGAGCAACGGCAACGCAAATTACAGTTTTACCAAACGTTATTATCCAGCCGGGGCAGTATTTTCTGGTCCAGCAGGCAGGAGGCACAACTGGGTCTCCATTACCTAACCCTGATTATGTAGCGGGGGAACCAATAAATCTCAGTAGTTCAGCTGGAAAAGTTGCCATTATTAATTCCACTACATCCCTTGGCTGCAATGGCGGTAGCTCACCCTGTAATACAGCACAATTGGAATTGATCATAGACCTTGTGGGATATGGAAATGCCAATTTTTTTGAAGGGGCTGGGGCCGCGCCTACCCTTTCAAATACAACCGCAGCCTTAAGGGTAAACGGAGGCTGCACCGACACTGACAACAATGCTGCCGACTTCACCGCCGGTGCTCCTGCACCACGGAATACTTCAACAGCATTCAACGTTTGTTCGGGTACGCCGGCAGTGGCCATGCTCACTTTCAGCCCTGCTCCTGGTGTTTTCACCAACCCGGTTGATGTGACCATTTCTACCACAACCGAGGATGCTGTCATTTATTATACCCTCAATGGCAGCGATCCTACCCAGGAGAGCACGCTATTTACAGGCCCCATTAATATTACAAATACTGCCATAATTAAAGCCAGGGGCTACAAGGAAGGGCTTGACCCCAGCGCCATTGCAACCGGAACCTATACCTTCCCCACCCCCATTACAACCGTTGCAGAGCTCAGACAGCAAAGCGGAACAACTCCATTCGTGCTTACCACAGAAGCCATACTCACTTTTAAGCAAAGTTTCCGAAATCAAAAATACATTCAGGACGAAACCGGGGGTATTCTGATTGACGATCAGGCCGGGGTAATCACAACTACTTATAATATCTATGATGGCATTACCGGAATTACAGGAACGGTGGCTCCATTTGGCAACATGATACAATTTACCCCGATTGCAAATCCCGGCCCGGCCAGTTCAACAGGAAACATTGTAACCCCGCTGTTGATTAGCCTGAGCGAATTCGTCAATGATTTCGAAACTTATGAATCGCGCCTGGTTACCATTCAGAATGTGCTATTTACAAGTCCTTCAGGAAATTTTGCAACCGGCCAGGTCTATTCAATAACCGACGGCACCATAAGCGCAAACTTTAGAACCACATTCTTTGATGCAGATTATATTGGTGATCCAATCCCCGCTGATCCATTTCATTTGACCGGCCTTCCAAATGCCAGAACCGAAGGCAATTACATTACTGCTCGTTTTGAAAACGACTTTAATTTCGATCTCATTAGTACCGACGCCAGTCTTTCAATATTAACCCTGGGTGGGCTGAATGCTTTAAATCTAACCGGGATCGTGGTTACCGACCCCGACACCGAGGATGGCGCAACATTGTTCGTTTCAGACTTTTCCAATTTCATTGGCATTGTTGCTACTACCACCCACCCTGCTGCCACATTTACGGTTACCCTTAACGGAACCGCTGTTGCCGAAGGCGACCTCGCCTCCCAGCCGCTTGCTTCGGGCGATGTGGTAGTGGTAACTGTTGTGGCTGAGGACGAAGTCACCACAAAATACTACAAGGTGACCCTTACCGACGAAAACCGCAGCATTGTATTTACCGCTCCCCTGGGCGGCGAAGAATACGAAACAGGCGACCCGGTAACAATTTCCTGGACCTCGGCCAATATAACCAGCCTCAACCTGTATGTGTATAAAACCGGCATTGCAAGTCCTGTGACCCAGTATTCGAACATCGATGCTGCCGACGGCACAGTTACCGAAAACCTGCCCAACGGAGCACACGGCCAGTATTATTTCAGGCTCAGCGATGCCAGTGACCTGACCTTCTATGCCGAAAGCGAAACAGTGACATTCATTGACACCCAGGCCCCGGAAATTTTTGCCCTAATGCCAGCCAACAATGCAGTGAATGTTGCGGTGGATGCTACCATGGAAATCTGGGCAGATGAAGAGCTATGGGCTGTTTCGGGCAAATTCATTAACATCCATAAAACCAGCGACAATAGCCTGGTTAAAAGCATCGAAGCCACCTCAGCTCTAGTATCCATCGATTACAACGTGGTGCATTTTGCACCCAATGGCGGTCTGGATTATGAAACGGGCTATTACATTTTGGTTGACGAAGGCGCTTTTGAAGACATGGGCGGCAACGCCCTCTCGGGCATTGCTGACGGTCAGTGGGCCTTCACAACCGAAGCCGAACCGGTATTCGAGCTGATTTGCAACGGCGACTTTGAAAACTGGACAGGAGGCAAGCCCGACTGCTGGTTCGGGTCAAAAACAAACCTGCCGGTATCAGGCGTTGTACAATACACCGAAAACCCACAGTCAGGTAGCTCTGCTGTGCAGTTAATTCGCTCGCAAAACACCCATCAGCGGTTTACTTCACAACCCACAACCGTTGAAAATGGAAAGACCTATAAGATTAACTTCTGGATTAAGGGAAAGGGCGATATCCGTACTGGTCTTTTCGACGACCGCCCAGGCGACAGCTATGGATATGCTGATTACAACAACTACATCATAATTAACTCTACAGTTTGGCAAGAGCAAACTCAATATATTTCTGCCGCAAAAAACACAAATATTGCCGAGTTTATTTTTTCAGTACGAAATACTGACGGTGACCTGAACCACATTCAACTCGACAATGTGACCATTACCGAAGTAAGCGACGATGCTACCCAAGTGGCAAATCTTCAGGAACTGCGCGGCGGAACCATTGGCGCCAAATACAAGGTCACGGGTGAAGTTCTGCTCACTTACCAGCAAACCCACCGCAACCAGAAGTATGCGCAAGACGGTAGCGCGGCCATTATGATCGACGACAATAACGGGGTTATCACAACCCCCTATTCCATTGGCGACGGGATCAGCGGCCTTACCGGAACATTGTTCAATAATAACGGTATGCTGCAGCTTTTGCCAACGGCCGATCCGGGTGCGCCCACAACAACAGGCAACACCATAACCCCCCTGGTTCGCACCCTTGCCAGCCTCACCAGCGACGATCAGGCTAAACTGGTTAAGATTGAAAACGTAACCTTTGCCAACGCCACCGGTAACTTTTCTGCCGGCACAAACTACAATCTCAACTCTCCCAACGGAAACGGGGTTTTCCGTACATCCTTTGCCAGTGTCGACTACATTAACACCCCGGTGCCAACCGCTGCTCAAAACCTAACGGTGCTTGTTAACCAGTACCTGACCACCATTCAGGTTACCGCCCGCAGCCTGGCCGACTTTGAAGTCTTTACCAACGTTCCGGGTGTTGAATTTGCCGGCGTAAGCATTTACCCAAATCCATTCAAAGACCTTATTCGGGTGGTAAATCTCGATCAGGTGGAGATTGTAAGGCTGGTGAACAGCACAGGTCAGGTCATTGCCGAGTTTTCAGGCCTTGCCGGTGATATCGAGATATCCACCACAGGGCTCAGGAGTGGTTTGTATTTCATTCAGCTGGTTGCCAAAGATGGATCACAGCACGTGCAAAAATTATTAAGGCAATAAAACCTAATGCATTCTAATAAAAAAGCGGGGTTTTGGCCCCGCTTTTTTATTCTTTAAGCTTTTTACATAAATTTGCCCATTAACCAATACCTCTTATGACCTTGTTTTTTCGCTCAGAAATACTGACCTGGCTTGCGTTGTTCTTGCTTTTCACAATGCAAGCAAGAGCCGATGGCACTTTTGACGTTTCTGTGCAGCAACTACCTGATTTTTTAGGGGTTCAGCCAGGAATGCGCTCCGATGTGCAGTTCTATTATGTCAGCGGCAGCGAGCTCGATCAAAACTTAGTGATCACCGTGGAAGGCCAATTCAAGGTTTCCCTGCATTGCTATGAAGACTTTGTTACCAGTCTAAGCCTAAACCCTGTCAATGGAACCATTGCTTCCACGCGGATTTATGTGCGGTTTTTTCCCGAAAATACCGGCATTAAACAAGGCACCATCACGCATCAGTCGGGAAGTGTCGGCCCCCTCACTGTCACCCTTTCGGGCGAAGGCATTGGCAATCTTATCCCAACAGGTTATTACAGCAATGCCACTGCAGGTGGCAGCCTCCTTAAAACCCAGCTTCACAATATTATCAAGGACCACCAGGTGCAGACTTACTCCAGCCTGTGGGGGCATTTTGAGCAGACCGACGCCACCTTTGCCGGAAAGGTTTGGGATATGTATTCTGACACCCCTTGCTATGAGCCACCATATGTCTTCACTTTCGTAGAAGATCAGGACACCGGATCCGGCGGTAATAGCGAAGGCGATGTTTTTAACCGCGAGCATTCCATGCCACGATCCTGGTTTGGTGGCTCAGTTCTGCCAATGCACACCGATCTTTTTCATATATGGCCTGTTGACAAATTTGTGAATGCCCAACGGGCCGACTTCCCTTACGGGGAAGTTCAAAATCCTGGCTGGACTTCGCTTAACGGTGGAAGGCTTGGACCCAATTCAACCGGCGGTTATTCTGGCACCGCCTTCGAGCCCATTGACCAATACAAGGGCGATATTGCCCGGGGGTTCCTTTATATGATCACACGATACGAAGACCAGATCGAATCATGGACGTATAATGCCAGCGGTATGGCCATGCTCGACAACCAGAAATACCCTGGCTATAAACCATGGGCAATCAGCATGTTGATGCAGTGGAGCCTGAACGATCCAGTAAGTCAGAAGGAAATATTGCGAAATCAGACCATTTACCAAATTCAGGGAAACCGAAACCCATTTATCGATCATCCTGAATTTGTGGAACGCATTTGGGGAGACACTACTGTTTCTGTTAGTTATCCATTGGTCTCAACCTTAAATATTTTCCCTAATCCAGCAACCGATTGGTTTATGTTAATAGCTCCTGATGATGCCCGTCTTTTTGAAATTTTTTCACTTTGCGGGAAAAAAATCATCAGTGTAACTGCTCTGCCGGGCCAAACGCACTTCAGCACAGGCGAAATGCAACCAGGGGTATATTTGCTCATATTGCATACCTTAAGGGGTGCCTACCGCGAAAAATTAATAATTTACAAGCCTTAGTTCTTTTATGCCATTCCTTTTTTTGTACCTAAAAGAAAAAAAATGCAAAAAAAACTTACTAAAGGAACCGATCGCATGCTCGCAGGCGTTTGCAGCGGGATTGCAGAATATTTTGACACAGACCCCACACTGATCCGTATACTCTTTGTGTTGTTTGGTTTGGCCGGCGCCGGAATATTGTTTTATATCATTCTGGCAGTAATCATCCCTTCAAAACAATATTGATAAATGGCTGAAGTTTTTTTTATAGCAGCCGGTTTGCTGCTGCTTGCAGCAGGAGTGATAGGGGCCTTTTTGCCCATATTGCCAGGACCTCCACTGAGCTTTGCCGGAATGATTTTGTTACATTTATCGGCGAGGTACTCATTTACAAAGGAACAATTGATCTGGTTCGGATTCCTTGCAATTGTAATAACTATTGTTGATTATATTTTACCAGTTTACGGCACCAAAAAAACTGGCGGTAGCAGGCGCGGAATGTGGGGTGCTGCTATTGGCTTGGTGGTTGGAATTTTCTTTTTCCCCCCTGCCGGCATTATTGCAGGGCCTTTTGTGGGCGCCCTTCTAGCCGAACTCTCAAACAACAAAGACCTTAAACCCGCAACCAAAGCAGCTTTTGGCAGCTTATTGGGGCTTCTTGCCGGCGCTTTACTAAAGTTTGCTTATGCTCTCGTGGTAATTTGGGTTTCTTTACGCTTGATTTTTTTTGGTTAACCAGGGGTGAAATCTTTTGGAAAAAATCTAAATTTGCATTAATTAAAATATTTAATTGTTTCGATTTTTGTGCGCGATAATCCTGCCACTATAGCAAAACGCTATGACGCCCTCTCAAAACAAAGCTGCTGCCTTTCGTGCGGCGGAGCTTTTTCATTAGCCAGCATTAAGCCCGGCTTTGTTTGTGTTGACCTGGGCTGCGGCAAAGGCCATGATGTGCTGCGAATGGCAACTATGGCCGGCGAAAACGGATTTGTATACGGTATTGACATTTCTGATGGCATGCTTGAAACGGCCAAAAAGAACGCTGCAATAATGCGTGTTCAAAATGCCCGATTCATTAAATCACAACTCGAAGAAATTGACCTGCCCGATAATCTGGCAGATGTGCTCATCTCAAATTGTACCATAAACCACTCTCTGAACCAGGCAAAGGTCTGGAAGGAAATATTCCGGATTTTAAAAAATGGGGGCAGTTTTGTAGTGAGCGACATTTATGCGCTGGAACCGGTGCCCGAAAAGTATCGCAACGACCCTGTTTCAGTTGCTGAGTGCTGGGCCGGTGCCGAAACCAAAGAAAACTACATAAGAAACATAGAAGCAGCCGGATTGATTGATATCTCCTTCTTGGAAGAGTCGGCACCCTACGCAAAGGGAGAGATTGTGGTGGCAAGCTTCACAGTAAAAGGAAAAAAACCATAAAAAAAATCCAATATCATGAAAAGTCTTATCAAAAAAAGCAAAAAAGAAAAGGTAAATGCTAAAGTGCAGCAAGCCCAGTGCTGTGCCAAAACCTCATCGAGCCCCGCCGGCTGCCACGACTGAAACATTCGGCCTGTAATCGGGCCTTTTTTTTTAATTAGTTCATGCAGGCTTCGCGATTCAATATTATTTCACGGATTAAAGACAGCCCCGATTATTTCGTGATAAACATCCTTTCGGGAAACGCAGACATCATCTCACCGGGAGAAGCACGTTTGCTTGAAGGAGACTCCGCCCTTACACCAAATGAATTCCGCCAGAAGGGATATATCGTCGATCCAGTCCAGGAAATGCTTCAATACCGCCTGAAGTATATCGACTTTATTGAAAAGCGCGAGCAAGAAGAAGTACAAGTATTTTTTGTGCCGACCTACCAGTGCAATTTTTCCTGTAGCTATTGCTACCAAAGCGAATACCCTGAATCGCCTGCCTCGCTGAGTTCCAAAGTCACTGACGCATTTTTCAACTTCCTTGAAACCAGGCTTAAAGGCCGTAAAAAGTATATCACCCTTTTTGGCGGGGAGCCTTTTCTTGGCGGAAAAAGCTACAAAGACTCCCTTGCATATTTCATTGAACGCTGTGCAACAAGCGACATTGAAATCGCTGCCGTTACCAACGGCTATCATTTGGATGAATACTTTGAAATGCTATCGGCTGCCAGGGTGCGAGAAATACAGCTTACGCTTGATGGCCCAGAGCAAATGCATAACTTGCGCAGGCCACATAAGGGCGGCATGCCGACTTTTAAGCGCATTGTTGAAAACCTTGAAAAGTGCCTTGCTCTGGGTTATTCAGTTAACCTCAGGGTGGTGGTTGACCGTGAGAACATCAATGAACTACCTGCATTGGCCCGCTTTGCCATTGAAAGGGGCTGGACTTCCAACCCGAACTTCAAAACCCAGCTGGGCCGCAATTATGAACTGCATTATTGTCAGTCGGCAAAGGGCAAACTTTTCACAAGGCTTGAACTATACCAGGAGTTGCATCAATTGATTAAAATACACCCGGAAATCCTTGAATTTCACAAGCCGGCGTTTTCCGTTTCAAAGTTTCTGGCCGAAAATGGCAGCCTTCCAGAGCCCCTGTTCGACTCATGCCCTGCATGCAAAAGCGAGTGGGCACTCGACTTTTCCGGAAAGGTATATTCATGCACAGCCACCGTTGGCAAACCCGGCGAAGAAATTGGAACCTTCTTTCCCGAAATCCAACTTGATGATAAATCCATAAGTTTCTGGCAAGAGCGCGATACCCTGCATATTGAAAAGTGCGCGGCATGCAACCTACAGCTTGCCTGTGGCGGGGGTTGCGGATCGGTGGCCAAAAACCAGTTCGGCAATTTGCTCGCGCCCGATTGCCGGCCTGTAAAGGAACTCCTTGAGCTGGGAATGGACCTTTACTTAAATAGTTAGAAAAGACCCAACCGATTTTTTTTATCATTTGCCCCAAAGATTGTATTTTTGCGGCTCGAATTTTCATTGCAACCCAACCACCTAAACCCTATGGATTTCATAACTGACCATTTTGCAAGCGTTCACATTCTGAACCAGTTCTGGCTCACTTTCCTGATGGTGATCAGCATGGTGCTGGTAAGCCGTACCTTTGTGGCAGGCACCCGTTACTCACCCATTCTGATCATTGTTGTTTTCGGTCTTATCATGGGTTTTATACTTGTCAATACAGGGCTCGCAACCCCTGGCCTGCCAGAATTTCCAATTATGGAGCTGGGAAGCAGGGTTACCATCACCGCACTTATGGCATCATTTTTTGTGGGTGGTCAGGAAATCCGCAAACTGATCACCAACCGTAAAATTGACCCTATCGACATTGTAGTTCCCTCTTCCGAAGAATTATTTCTTGGCACCAGGGCCACGCAGTTTATGTTTCTGGTAAGGGCATTCTTTATCCTGATAGGTATTGAATCATTAAAGCGTGTAATTGTTGGTCATACATCCGGTGATGCCCTTGATCGCTTTTATCCGCTGCTTGGTTACCTGGGCATTGTGGCCTCCATAATCCTGATCGACCACCGGGCAAAGATTGCCAATAAGGCAGTATATATCCGTAAGGGGATCATTGAAACCGCCGTCATTCTTGGGTTGATGGTATTGGCCTTTTATATTGCCCAGTGGATTAAGCCAGTCATTGCCCTGCCTGAAATTTTCTTTGCCATGATACTTTCGGTAAGCCTTGGAATGTTGCTGGTCCACTGGAAATTTGGCCCAACCATTCGTTCACTGCTGTTTGCGGGCATCCCGGTTGTACTGGCAGCCAATTTTATGGTTGGGGGATCGCGCATAGCCGATGCTTTTCAGCTAAGTGGAATGACATCTGTGCTTTCTTTTGGTTTCTTCGGCCAACTTTTCTGGATGTTTGGCGGCCTGGCCATTCTGATTCTGATCGGAAAAGCCAACCATATTCGCAACCTTGCCCCCGGCATGGCCGGCTCGCTTTCGCACTCGGGCCTCACCGGGGCCTGCACGGCCGGCGACCTGGGTCCTGAGGCAGCAGTTCGTGCCCCGATTATGATCAATATTCCTTTTATTGGCCATATTTTCGTTTTCTCCATCCTCGCAGCCAGTGCCACTGCCGGAAGGCTGCTGGTTACATACGCCCTGATCATAATGCTGCTGGGGTTGGCACTCACCTGGATTGCCCTAAAAACCCTGCGCAAAGCCAATGGCATCGACAAGAACGAAATCAGGGGCCTCATGATCTTTTCACTTGGCTGGCAATTGGTGGCTGTGTTTGGTGGGTTAATTATTCTGACCATTGCGGGCATGAACCTTGGCGATGCTGTGATGGCCAACTCTTCGGCCATCTCGCATTTCGGCCTTTTTGCAGCCATCCAGGGTGGGATGTTTGGTGAACAGGCCGCCGGGTTGATCGCATTTGTGTTTGCCATGCCGTTCCTGGTGCACCCGCTGGTATTTGGCATTTTTGGCAAAACCGCCGAAAACAATGGGGTAATGCCTACTAAGATTGTTTATGTGCTTGCCTTGGTTGGCGTGGCCGGCGTGATATATGCCATGATTTTTTAAAGAGTTTTCAACAAAGTTATTGGCATAACTTTTACCTATATCTTTGCCGCTGGTATCGGTTCCGTCACACCCTTCCGGGTAATACGGATGAAAAGGGAATCAGGTGCAAATCCTGAACAGTTCCCGCTGCTGTAAGCTCTTTTTGTTTGTTTACCATTCAAGGCCACTGTCTCGCACGTGCGAGGTGGGAAGGCGGTAAACAAGGAGTAAGTCAGAAGACCTGCCATACCTCTATTGATTTGTAGCTTTCGGGAAAAAAGCGAAGAAAAACTGAACCAT
>Ga0114946_10000381_pt1 | contig 29184 bp, 20 predicted proteins | sample WalLakDeSediment_FD_88676 | JGI IMG/M metagenome (GOLD analysis project Ga0114946, IMG submission 88676) | Lake sediment microbial communities from Walker lake, Nevada to study Microbial Dark Matter (Phase II) - Walker Lake 11/02/13 Deep Sediment | ecosystem: Environmental > Aquatic >... | reverse complement strand
TTGCCGCTGGCATGAGCAAGGGCATTCAGTTCCTTTTTAAGAAAAACAAAATTGACCACATCGAGGGCTTCGGCAAGGTGCTGCCCGGCCAAAAGGTGGAGGTAAAAACCGATGATAGTAAAACTACAGAATACACCGCCAATCACATTGTCATTGCCACCGGTGCAAGGAGCCGGCAGCTCGACAACCTGCCCATCGACGGTAAAAAGATCATTGGTTACCGGCAGGCCATGGTGCTCGAAAAGCAGCCTGAGTCAATGGTTGTGGTAGGATCCGGGGCTATAGGCACCGAGTTTGCCTATTTTTACAATACCATCGGCACCCAGGTTACGCTGGTTGAATATTTGTCAAACATCGTTCCGCTTGAAGACGAAGAAGTATCAAAACAACTGGAGCGCTCCTTCAAAAAATCGAAAATGAAGGTAATGACTTCAAGTGAGGTATTGTCGGTAGATACCAGCGGCGACAAATGCAAGGTGGTGGTAAAAACCAAAAAGGGCGAAGAAACCATTGAGGCCGACATAGTTCTTTCGGCGGTAGGCATCGCTGCAAATATTGAAGGCATTGGCCTTGAAGAAACCGGCATTAAGACTGAAAAAGGCAAAATTGTGGTTGATGAGTTTTACCGCACTAACGTAGATGGCTATTATGCCATTGGCGATGTGGTGCCCGGTCAGGCCCTGGCTCATGTTGCTTCAGCAGAAGGCATAATCTGTGTTGAAAAGATAGCTGGTCATCATCCTGAGCCACTCGACTACAACAACATACCCGGCTGCACATACAGTTTGCCTGAAGTGGCCTCTGTGGGTTATACCGAGACGGCTGCAAAAGAAGCTGGCTATGAAATTAAAGTGGGCAAGTTCCCGTTTTCTGCTTCTGGCAAGGCCAGTGCAGCAGGCAGCAAGGATGGTTTCGTGAAGGTTATTTTCGATGCTAAGTATGGTGAGCTGCTTGGGGTACACATGATCGGCGCCAACGTTACTGAAATGATCGCCGAAGCCGTTGTAGCACGTAAGCTCGAAACCACGGCTCACGAGATCATTAAGGCGGTTCACCCCCACCCCACTATGTCGGAAGCCATTATGGAAGCCGCAGCAGCCGCTTATGATGAGGTAATTCACCTTTAATATATTTTGACTTTCCTGAAACAGGAGAAAAAAGATAAGCGCTGTCGGTAAGAACCTGCAGTGCTTTTCTTGTTAAAAAGAAATTGCGATGTGTGGCATAGCAGGAACTTATTTTTTTAATGACCTGGCCCGGACAAAACCAAACGGTCTTAACGATGCCTTGTTAACATTGCATGAACGAGGCCCCGATTCACAAGGGACTTATATTAAAGGCAATGTGTGCCTTGGCCACACCAGGCTTTCGATTATTGACACATCAGCGGCAGCAAACCAGCCCTTTTCTGACTTAAACGGGCGGTATACCCTGGTTTATAACGGAGAGATTTATAATTTCCGCCAGCTAAGGCAGCGGCTGGTTCAGAAAGAGATAGCATTTCGCTCAGAAAGCGACACCGAAGTTTTGCTGCACTGGCTTATTGAACATGGGCCCGAAGGAATCAATGATCTCCAGGGATTTTTCGCCTTTGCCCTTTACGACAAAAGAGAAGATGCGCTTCTTTTGGCACGCGACCGGTTTGGCATTAAGCCCCTTTATTATTATGCCAATGACGACAAGTTCGTTTTCGCATCAGAAATGAAAGCCATGCTGGCCATGGGTATACCCAAGTTGCTGGATCATGTTTCGCTCTCGGTATATCTGCACTTAAATTACATACCAGGCCCCTGGAGCATCTTTGAGCAGGTTTACAGGCTTGAGCCCGGTAACTGGATGAAGATTTCCCGAAAGGGAGTTGAAACTAAAGAATATTACGGGATTGAACCTGATTTGGTAAAAGACTTGACCGTTTCAGATTATGAAAAGGCCAAAGAAAAACTCAGGGAGAAGCTGACTGAATCAGTGAGAAAGCGGCTGGTGGCCGATGTGCCCCTGGGGGCTTTTCTGAGCGGCGGTATCGACAGCAGCATTGTTACGGCCATTGCAGCAGGCGAGGTTAATGGCCTGAACACCTTTTCAATAGGCTTCAGCGATGAACCCATGTACGATGAGACCCGCTATGCCCGGGCCGTGGCAAAAATGCACCAAACCAACCACACTGAGTTCATGCTCAACACCGATGACCTGCTGGGCTGTCTTTTTGATGTACTGGGATATATCGATGAGCCGTTTGCCGACTCATCAGCGCTTGCCGTATATATTCTGAGCAAGGAAACCCGCAAAAAGGTAACAGTTGCCCTTTCGGGCGATGGAGCCGATGAACTTTTTGCAGGTTACAATAAGCACCTGGCCGAGTGGAAGGTGCGCAATCCCGGGGTTTCGGCATTGTTGCTAAGGCGACTACAACCGTTAATGGCCCGCCTGCCACAGTCGCGAAACAATTACTTCCTGAATAAGGTCAGGCAATTCAACAGGTTTGGAAGCGGCATGCGGCTAAATGCAGCCGAAAGGTACTGGCAATGGGCCGGGTTTTCGAACCTGCAGGAGATCAACTATCTTTTAAATCTGCCCGCAAACATTAAATCACTGGATGCAAGGAAGCTGTTCTGGTTGAAACAACTCAACGATCCCGGAGAAATCGGAAACGTATTGCTTACCGATATGCAACTGGTATTGCCCTATGATATGCTCACCAAGGTTGACCTTATGTCAATGGCCAATTCACTCGAAGTAAGGGTGCCTTTCCTCGACCATGACCTGGTAAATTTTGTTTTTTCTTTGCCCGATCACTTCAAGATCGATGGCAAACAGCGGAAGAAAATTTTGCGTGATGCTTTCCGGAAAGATCTCCCCCCCGAACTTTACCAACGCAACAAGCAGGGCTTTGATGTGCCCTTGCTTCGCTGGTTCAGGCGGGAGTTGAAAAGCCTTATTGAAAACGATCTTTTAAGTGAATCGTTTGTTTCTCAGCAGCGTATTTTCAATTATCAGGCCATCAGGCAGTTATTAAATCAGCTCCATTCGAAAAACCCGGGAGATGCACCGGCAAGGATCTGGGCCCTGATAGTTTTTCAATTTTGGTGGAAAAAACATATGATTTAAGCAAAAGTCCAAATTTATTCACTGAAAAAAAGATTATTTTAGCCAACTTAACCCGAAATAATGATCAGGGTACTCCGAATACTTAATCGCTTTAACCTGGGCGGGCCCACCTACAATGCGGCCTACCTCACCCGTTATCTGCCTTCCGAGTTTGAAACCCTGCTGGTGGGTGGCAAAAATGACCCTTCTGAGAAAAATTCTGAATTTATTCCTAATCAGCTTGGCATCAAGCCGGTTATTTTGCATCAAATGCGGCGCAAGATTTCGCTAAATGACGATTTGGTGGCCTATCAAGAAATCAGGAAAATCGTTCAGGAATACAAACCCCACATTGTGCATACCCATGCTTCCAAAGCAGGGGCGCTGGGACGTATGGCTGCTTCAACTTTAAAGGTCCCGATTATTTTGCATACTTTTCACGGTCATGTGTTCGATGCCTATTTCAGCCACCTGAAAGCCAATTTCTATAAAAACATTGAGCGCCGCCTTGCCGGAATCAGCACCGGAATCATTGCCATTAGCGAAGCCCAGAAAAATGATCTAAGCAACAAGTACCGTATTTGCCCTGAAGAAAAGATCAGGGTTATTCCATTAGGTTTTGATTTAAGCCGCTTTCGCGAGAATCAGCAGGAAAAAAGGCTGGCATTCAGAGCAAAATACGGTATTGCCGAAAATGAGATCGCCATTGGGATTGTGGGCAGGCTGGTACCCATTAAAAACCATGACCTTTTTCTGGAGGCAATGGATATTGTTAGAAAAAGAAGTAATAATAAGATCAGGTTTTTTATTGTGGGAGATGGTGAGTCAAGAACGCATATTGAACAAAAGGCCCGCCAACTTCAAATTGAATATTCTGACTGGCCAAACGAGCAGAAAAATACTTTTTTGACCTTTACCGGCTGGATCACCGAAATGGACCAGGTAAATGCAGGTCTTGATATTATTGCCCTGACGTCATTGAACGAGGGCACTCCAGTAAGTCTTATTGAAGCCCAGGCAGCAGGCAGGCCCATTGTTTCGACCAACGTAGGTGGCATTGGCAACGTGGTAATACCCGGTAAAACTGCATTGCTTTGCAAAAGCCACAGCCCAACAGATTTTGCTGAAAACCTTTTGCAGCTTACGGAAGACGAATTGTTGAGAAAAGAATTGGGAAAGGAAGGCTGGATGCATGTTCATGAAAAATTCCATTATCAGAGACTGGTTGACGATATGGCAGGCTATTATCACGAATTACTGAGAAAGAAAGGTGTCAGGGAATAATAATCAGTCCACATACTTGTTATTATTTTGTAAAAACTCATGCTGGTTTTTTATAAATTTGTCCTTCAAACGTAGTTATACTGATGAGAAAATTATTTCTCCTGTTTTTCCCGGTCCTGTTGTTATCATCATGCAGCGTACTGAACCCTGAGCAAATGCTTCGTACACCGAGGGATTACCAATATTCCGAACTGGAAGAATTGCTGACAACAGACCAATACCGGCTGGCTCCGAACGATGAAATTGCGTTCCAGCTTTTCACCAACGATGGTGAACGTCTCATTGATCCCATGACTATGATTTCAGGGCAAGGATTCAGGCAGCAACAGCTTACCTACCGGGTTGAGTTTGATGGAACCATTAAACTCCCCGTTCTAGGGCGCACAGAAGTTGCCGGCCTTACCACCCGTGAGGCTGAGTTAATGCTTGAAGAAGCTTTCACTGAGTTTTACAATCGTCCATTTGTGCAACTGAGGGTTGTTAACAACCGTGTTATCCTTTTTCCCGGTGGGCGGGGCGGAACATCAAACGTTTTATATCTTGAAAACACCAACACCACCCTTTTCGAAGCCCTGGCAAAGTCTGGCGGAATAGCCGACGGAAAAGCATCAAGGGTGAAACTGATCAGGGGCGAGCCTGAAAATCCCAGCATTTACCTTGTTGACTTGTCGACCATTGAGGGCGTTAAGAATGCCAACATAGTGCTGCAGGCCAATGATATCATTTATGTGGAGCCACGCGAGAGGGTTCCGCAACGAATTCTCGAGAATGTTACTCCCTATCTTTCGCTCGTAACCACCGCATTATTGGTTTATTCCTTGTTTACAAAATAGAAAATGGCCGGAGAACCCACCAAGAAAATTTCCGTTCTTAACGATGAGCTTGATGTAAAGCTTTTTTTCTACATTGCCAAGCGCAACATTTTACTTCCCATAGCCTTTATAATTATTGCTCTCGCCAGCTCTTATCTTTACCTCCGGTATACCCCGCCGGTTTTTCAGACTTCGGCCATTTTGCAGCTTGGAGGCGAAAGCCAGGCGAACCGTATTCTTGCCACGGTTAACATCTACGAAGATGATATGGCCAAACAGATTGAGCTTATACGTTCTTCTGTTTTCCAGCAACGCGCCCTTGCAAGCCTGCCCCTTAATATCAGTTATTATACCAAGGGAAGAGTGCTTAACAATGAACTTTACAAAAATGCACCTTTCAGGGTGGAAGCAAGGGTAAAGAACAGCGCTCTTTATGGAATACCCATAAATATTGACTTTTTCGACCGCAACAGGGTGGTGATCTCTTACACCCTCAATGGTCATAGCCAGCAACGCAGGGAATTTATTGCTGGGCGTTTTACTTCATTACCCGATCTTGACATTACGGTTGAAGTGCTGAGTCCGCGAATATACGAAGAGCAGCAAAGCGTTTTTACCCGCAATCCTTATTTCTTTGTTATAAACAACCCCGAAACCGCCATTTCGAAATATGCGCCCAACATTAAGATCAACGTACTGAATGCTGCCGCCCGCACAATTCTGATCAGCAACACTGGCACCAATGCGCAAAAGGCATCTGACATAGTTAATGCCATGGCCGAGGAGTTTAACATATTCGACCTGGAAAAGAAGGCCGAGAGTGCCAACAATATTCTTGAATTCATTGACCGTCAGCTTGATGTGATATTCGACCAGCTTGCAGAATCGGAACTGGAGCTTGACAGCTTCAAGAAAGAACATAACATTGACGAAAATACTATTACCCCGCTTCCTGCCATCCATGCCCGCATTGGAGATTATCAAAACCAGATCGTAATGCTGGAAATGGAAGACCGCATTTTCACCGAAATTGAGCAAAGCCTGACTTCAGAAGAGCAGATTGACATTTTTAAGCTCATTGCCATACTTTCGGGAAGTGAGTTTCATGGCACCATTTCAAGCCTGCTGAGGGCTTTACAGGATCAACTTATGGAACGCGAAAGGTTGCTTTACGAGGTAACGCCGAATAGTCGGCAAATTGAGGCCCTGAATTACCAGATCTCCATTCAGAAAAGGATGCTCATTGAAAGCATTACCACCCTGAAAAATAATATCAGGTCGCGCATTGCAGATCTTGAGACAAAGATTTCAGATTTTGAATCGGTGCTTATTAGCCGCTCTGCCCGCTTTAACATGATTGAGTTCAGCCGGCTGCAGCGTGTTTACAGCATAAATGAACGATTTTACAATCAGTTGGTTGAAAAAAAGGCCGAATACTCCATTTCACGTGCAGGTTTTGTATCGCAAAGTATTATCTTGGAGCGGTCGCGCCCTCCAAGTAAGCCCATTTCGCCAATTCATCGCAATGTTTATCTAAGCAGCCTGCTGGCAGCTTTCTTTTTGGGAGCCGGCATTATTCTTCTTAAATACCTTTTTTACAACGAGATACCATCGCTGCACGATATTTTAAAATACACCAACTCGCCCGTGCTTGGGGTCATTCCGAAATACAAGAGTGAAATACCGCCCAACCAGCTGCTGGTGCTGAAAAAACCTAAATCGCTCATTGCCGAATCGTTGCGTTCCATCCGAACCAACCTTCAGTTTATTGACAACGAACCTGGAAGCAAACTGGTGGCAGTCACTTCGACCATTTCTGGCGAAGGAAAGACATTCTTTGCCATGAACCTTGCCGGCATCCTGGCTTTCAGCGACAAAAAGGTCATCGTGATCGATCTTGATATGCGTAAACCAAAGATTCATCTTGGTTTCAACACTGAAAACATAAAAGGGGTCAGCACCATACTTTCAGGAATTGACCATGTTGACGACTGTATTAAACCCTCAAGGGTGAAAAACCTGGATTTCATTACCGCCGGGCCGGTGCCGCCAAACCCATCTGAGCTGATCTTGACCCCACGAATGGACCAGATGGTTGAATTTCTTAAGGGTAAGTATGATTACGTGATCATTGACAACCCTCCCGTAGGCATAGTTACCGACGGCATGAAGAGTGTACTCATGGCCGAGTACCCCATTTATTTATTCAAGGCCAACTACTCCAAGCGAGTATTTATCCAAAATGTAAACCGCCTGGTATCAGAAAGTAACATTTCAAGGCTTTCGATCGTGCTCAATGCCGTTGACCGGGAGTATTCAAGTTATGGCTACGACAAAGGATATGCCTACGGTTATTACGGCGGTTACGGATATGGCTATTACGAAGAAAGCCTTTCTTCGCCATCAAAAACCTTCTTCCCTTTCAGGCCGGTGAAAAGGATAATGAGAAAAATTTTTAAATAATGCAGGTTGAGCTTACCCCCTTTGAAGGATTGCTGATCTTACGGCCAATTGTTTTCGGCGATGACCGAGGCTATTTTTTTGAATCATGGAACCTGGAAACCTTTCTTAATGCCGGCATTGATGTGTCTTTTGTTCAGGACAACCAGTCTGCTTCGGTAAAAAATGTGGTGCGTGGCTTGCACTTTCAAATACCACCTTTTGAGCAAGGAAAACTAGTCAGGGTCATAAAGGGCTCAGTGCTTGATGTGGTGGTTGACCTTCGCCAAAATCAGCCTACTTTCGGGCAACATTTCAAAATGGTGTTAGACGAGCAAAAGAAAGAAATGCTTTACATCCCCCCGGGCTTTGCCCATGGCTTCAGAACTCTTGAAGATCAAAGCGTTTTCTTTTATAAATGCACTAAGGTTTATAAGCGCGAATGCGAAAGATCCATTCGCTGGAATGATCCTGATCTGGGTATCGACTGGGAAATTTCTAATCCAACCTTGTCGGACAAAGATCAAAACGCGCAGTTTTTTAAAGATTTTTTGAACCCATTTTAGATTTTTTTCTACAGATATTAATCAGAAAAATGAACGGTTACCTTGTATTGATACACGTGGGGTTTTTCATTGCGGCCGTAATATTTTCGGTTACCATCAACGGCCTTTTGCTAAAATTTTCGAAAACCCTGGGCATCCGCAACAACCAGGAAACCGTAATCAGGTGGAGCTCAACCGCCAAACCTGCACTCGGGGGAATTTCATTTTACATTATTTTTCTTTTTTCTTTAATTGGCCTATCATTCATTAAGTCCGAACCCTCCGGTTTCTTCAACTTGCAAACAATGGGCCTTCTGGCTGCAACCACACTGGGTTTTTTAATTGGACTTTATGATGATGCCTACAATACCCATCCCTGGCTTAAATTTGCCGGACAGCTTATGTGCGGGTTGCTGCTCATCTTTTCTGGAACGTACATCCAGTTTTTCACCAGCGATTGGCTTAACTTCCTGCTAACTCTGTTTTGGGTTGTTGGAATAATGAACTCCATTAATATGCTCGATAATATGGATGGCATTGCATCCATTGTATCTGTAGGAATTTTACTATCAATACTTGGCATTATCATCTTTACTGGAGATTTGTCAAATCCAATGATCACCATTATCATGGGTGGTCTTGCCGCCCTGATCGGATTTCTTTACTACAACTGGAATCCTTCAAAAATTTATATGGGCGATACCGGCAGCCAGTTCATTGGTATTTTCCTGGCCGGGCTGGGAGTTATTTATTTTTGGAATGGGGCAGGCATCGAAGGCGAAATAAACCGCCTGGTAAAGGTAATTTTGGTGGCCATGGCTTTTTTACTTCCACTGATTGACACAACAACTGTTTTTTACAAAAGATTGTCGAAAGGGAAGAGCCCATTTGTAGGTGGGAAGGATCATACAACCCACCATTTGTCGTACCTTGGCCTGAATGACCGACAGGTAGCCATGTTCTTCCTTGTGTTTTCAATCATTTCGGCTTCGCTGACTGTGCTTATCGCAACACTGATCAAAGATTGGAAGCCACTGTTTTCTTACCTTCTTATCGGCTACATGAGCGCCCTTTTCTTGTTTCTTTTTATTATTTCTTTAAGAAACGCCCCCGAAGATCCTAAAAACTGATACCATATAGCATGGTAAAACCGGTTTTTTTGGTTTCGGGCAGGTAGTAAATTCTAACGCCCAAATCGATGGGGCTTATGAACCTGACAAGATGCATGTTTCCTGTAATTTCAACCCCAGTAGAATATAAGACATCCTTTGCCTGAAAAGGATCGCCTTCTTCTGGCTTAACCAAGGTCCTGGTATCGGCCCTGTCAATAAAAAGATTTGCGCTAATCCGTTTCAGATAGAGAAATGGGGGCAAGCTAAGGTCGGGGTACATAAGCGGCAGGGCATAATCGGCAGATAATACCAATACCTGATCGTCACTTCTGCCCGAAATACCACGTGGATAGGGGATAAGATTAGGGAAAAGGTAAGTTATGGTATTTGGTGGCCGGGGTAGTTTCTTTCTTTCCTGCCAAGCACCTGATAGCCTGAGTGAGTGGTGGCGAGCCAGCCCGGGAAAAAACCCTATGACCCTTGCGGAGAAAACACTTCCCATATCAGTGCCTTTAAAAGGTGTATGTCTGTAATTCACATCCACTGCATTTGCCCAGCGCGGTCTGATATCGCGTGCCACTGATCTTTGCTGCCTGAAAGCAAAAACACGGTATTCCATTGATCGCATCTCATTAGGCCTGAAAAAACTTGGGCTGCTATCGGTTGCGCGCACTTTGGTAACGGCAGTATTAACAATGGGGGTGACACCATATAACCACTCATACTGCCTGAACCGCAAAGGAAGGTTGAGACCAACACGAAAGGTATTTTCCCTGTAAAGGAATTCTCTGATGGCATCTCCCTGACGGTAGGCGCCCCTTCGCAAGCCAGTGCCGGAATTCAGGTTCAAAACCGGATACCAGCCATAATATTTGTAATCGATAGAGAAAGTGCCAAGTTGCTCGTTCAGATCGAAATCATAGCCAAGTACCGCCACAGATGTACTCAGCACATCCTGAAAATAAACGGCTGCCCCGGGCCGGGCTTCCATATTATTGGCGTCAATATACATGGGCGACCATGAGTGCAGATTAAACAGTCCGGGAAACTTGAAGTAGGGCAAAACCTCCATTTCCTCCTCATTATCTGAAAGATGTTTAATAATATTCGAACGGGTCACAAGGGCTCCCTCCTGCTGCCGCATTATTTCATGAAGCTTCAGTGAGTGATCTTCCACTTTTTCCAGAAGAATTGCCCCTGAAAAAACATTGTCCTGGCTTGTGGCAATCACATACCCATCAGAGGTGTAATCTGACCAAAAGATTGTTTCTCCATCTGATGCTGAAACCGCATCCCTTGCTCCAAATGGAGACGCAATGAGCTGCACGACTGAATTATTTGCCGCATCGAGCAAATATACTTTTTCAAGGCCCGAAAAAGTACCGGTGAAAAGCAGCTTGCCGTCGGGGGTGAATTGAGGCCGTGAGATTTCGACAAAACCTGCATGGAAAACCTGCCTGAAATCCTGAGTGTAAATATCGCCAAAAACAATAGCTTTCCCTGTTTCATTCAGGGCCACTGCAGCAATGGTGCGGTTATCGGGGTGCCACGAGGGAGTCATCAAAAAGTCATTCTCCAGGGTTTCCAGACGTGTAATCTCACGGCCATCCTCAGCGCTGATCACCACCAGGGCATACCGGTTCTGATCGGTAACTTCGGCCACAGTAATCATCTGGCCATTGGGCGAAATGGCTGGTGCGAAATAGCGTGTGCGTCTCGTCAGTTGTCTCCGCTTGCCAGTTTCCAGATCATAAATATGCACTTCCGACCAGGAGCGGTGTTCCCAACGCGGATCGGTGCGCTGCTCACTCCAGACCACCTTGCCCGCCCCGGCCGAAAAGCCATGAGCATTTACAAATCCGGGAGAGAACAACACTTTTTCGTTCCCGTCCTTGTCAAAGACCACAACCCGGGGTATTTCACGCATTCCCGTTTTCAGGGCAACCAGGGTAGTGTCGTTGGCAAAAGAAGGATAGCGGTAATTGGTATAAAGTTTATTCTCTTTGTTAAAAACGGTGGATTGAGAAAAATGGTAATTCCGGCCTTGTTCGTGCCAGGCAGAATCCAACTTTTCAAAGGTATTTCGGTAATGCTGCACGCTTGTTACCCCGGCATGCTTTTTCAGTCCCAATGAAAAAGGCCTTATGGTATATGGCCGGCGGGCCACGTTTGTCACCACCTTTTCCCAAATATCTTCACCGTATTCGACCCGGCCTGCGGCCACAAGCTGGTAACCCAACTCATAATAATTGGGCACATAATCCTTAAATGATCCAAAAAAAGCCTTGTCGTATGAGTAGAGACCCTTTTCAAGCACCTGTGCCCTTAACCCCTGCTCAAAAGCGGGAAGAGAGCCCCTGCCACTGTTCGATAGCCCGGTCTCAACAGCTACTGCATCGCCTTCCACAAACCACATTGGCATTAAAAGCCCAAAAACAGCACCTGTGCCCTGCTCGCCCATGATCAAGGAGATGACTTTTGTTATGCCCTGGTTAAGCTTGTCGACCTGCACCACGTGCCTGAACTCATGCACGGCCAATTGTTCAAGCCAGTCGTGTGCGTAGTTGTTTTGTGGCGGATTGGTAAACATTTCGAGCCGGCGGGGCGCCCACGAAACGAAACCGTTGGGCACTATTGTCTGGTTGTGAAGAATAACTGACACCCTGCGCGGCCTGTGGCCCAGGGTTCGAGAACCATACTCGTAGGCCAGCTCAAGGGCTGAAGTTATGTAAGCTCCCTGCTCTTCATAGCCTTCGGGGAAAATGACCTGGAAATTATCGGTGCGGATTTGCTTCCATTTAAGCGAACCCGGATCCTGACCCCAGATAAAATACTGACCAAAACCCCACAAGGGAATAATAACAAAAATCAGGATGCCGAAAAAAGGCTTTAAGAAATTTTGCTTCATTCTTTTTGATTTTTTTATGTGGTCAGAAAATTTTATTCACAAATTTACTCAGCATTCCTATTTGTCAATAATAATTCCTTATTTTACAGAAAAATTCAGGAAAGACAATACAGGAGCAAAAAAAACAGGAAATGGAAATAGTTCATGTAAGCGCTGAATGCTTTCCGGTGGCGAAGGCAGGCGGCTTGGCCGATGTGGTTGGGGCATTGCCCAAATACCTGAATATGAATGGACACAAGGCATCAGTTATTATTCCCTTTTACCACAATAAATTCAGAAGCCAGCATTCATTTTCTAAAATTTTTACAGGGTTCGCCCGCTCGGGTAATGCTACCTACACCTTTAACGTGCTGGTAACCGATGACTTCGACCCTGGCTTTGACCTGTTCCTGATTGATATCCTGGGATTGTTCGACCGCGAAAACATCTATTCTTACGGTGATGATACTGAACGTTTCATTGGTTTCCAGGTTGCAGCAGTCAACTGGCTTTGCGCCTGGGAAAAACCCATTGATGTGATTCATTGCCATGATCAGCACACGGGTTTTATCCCATTTATGCTCGCAAAAGTAATAGAATATCAACAATTTGAAAACACACCCACCGTATTCACCATTCACAACGGAGAGTACCAGGGGCAATTCGGATTCGACAAAATTACCCTTCTGCCCCCATTTCATTCTTATTTTACAGGCCTTATTGAATGGAAGGGCGCCATAAGCCCGCTGGCATCAGCCATTAAGTGTGCCTGGAAGGTGACCACCGTTTCGCCTGGTTACCTTGAAGAGATAAACCATTCGATGAGCGGCCTGGAAGAATTGCTAAGGACAGAGAGGAGCAAAAGCGTTGGCATCCTTAACGGCATTGATGCCCATATTTGGGATCCCGAGACCGACCCCCTACTTGACGTTAATTACGGAATAGCTAATGTCAATGCCGGTAAAAAGGCAGCCAAGGAAATGCTCTGCAAACAGTTCGGGTTAGACCCAAAAGTGCCGCTTTTTGCATTTATTGGCAGGCTGGCAAAGGAAAAGGGGGCCGACATACTTCCCGATGTAGTTTATCACACTTTGACTTATCATCGCAATGAGCAAAGCATTCTTGTGCTTGGTTCGGGCGAAAAACACATACAGGATGGCTTGCTGCACATGGAGCATTTGTTCAAAGAGCAGTTTTGTTCGTATATCGGTTATAATGAAAAACTTGCGCATGAAATTTATGCCGGTGCCGATTTTCTGCTTATGCCATCAAGGGTAGAGCCCTGCGGCCTGAACCAGCTCTACGCGCTGCGCTACGGCACCATTCCCATTGTCAGGAGAACCGGGGGGTTGAGCGATACCGTAATCGACATGGGCGATGACGGATTTGGATTCTGCCATGACCAATGCACCACCCACGATGTAATGCACTCTATGCATCGCGCCAGGGAGTTTTTCAAAAACACAAAACTGGTCACAACCATCAGGAAAAGGATAATGAAAATTGACCATTCATGGGAAAAATCAGCCCAGGATTATATTGCATTATATTCATCCTTAAAATAATTTGCTATGAGAAATAAAACTTTAGCCATAGTACTTGGAGGCGGCCAGGGATCCAGGCTTTACCCTTTAACACAACATCGTTCGAAACCCGCAGTGCCTATTGCCGGGAAATACCGCCTGGTTGACATTCCCATTTCCAATTGTTTAAACTCTGGCATTAGCAGGGTTTTTGTCCTTACACAATTTAACTCGGCTTCCCTTAACAGGCACATAAAAAACACATACCAGTTCGGGCATTTTACCGATGCTTTTGTCGATGTGCTTGCCGCCGAACAAACTCCAATGAGTAAAAGCTGGTTTCAAGGCACCGCCGACGCCGTTAGGAAGTCAATGCATCACTTTTTAAATCACAAATTTGACCTTGCCTTGATTCTTTCGGGCGACCAGCTTTACCAGATGGATTATGGCAAAATGGTTGATGCCCATATTGAGGCAGGGGCTGATATATCCATTGCTTCATTGCCTGTTAACGCAAAGGATGCCACTGAGTTTGGAATATTAAAAAGCGATGAGCAGAACTTGATTACTGAATTCATTGAAAAGCCCGCGCCTGAATTGCTCCCGGAATGGAATTCTTCGGTAAGTGAGGATTTGCAACGCGCTGGCAGGATTTACCTTGCATCTATGGGCATATACATTTTTAATCGTGACCTGCTCATTGAGCTCATGGATGAAGATACCAAGGACTTTGGCAGGGAAATTATCCCGCAGGCCATAAAATCGCGGAAAGTGGTGAGTTATCCGTTTGATGGCTATTGGACTGACATTGGTAACATTGAATCGTTTTTCGAGGCCAACCTTAGCCTGACTGCAGATATTCCTTCATTTAATCTTTTTGATAACGCAAAAGTAATATATACCCGCCCCAGGCTATTGCCACCATCTAAAATATCAGGGACTACTCTTGAACGAACTGTGATTGCAGATGGTTGCATTATCCATGCCAGCCGCATTGTTCACTCGGTAATTGGCATCAGGTCGAGAATTGGCAAGGGAACAACTATTGAAAACTCTTACATCATGGGGAATGACTTCTTCCAGGATCTGGACGAAATCAGAAGATTCCAGGAAGACCAGCGCGTGGCTGGTATTGGCGATCGTTGCTACCTGAATAATTGCATTGTGGATAAAAACTGCTGCATTGGCAATGATGTAAGAATTAACGGAGGCAAGCACCTGCCCGACACTGAAAATGAGCTTTTTGCCATTAAGGATGGGATTGTGGTAATAAAGAAATCAGCCATTATCCCTAACGGGTATTCTATTTAAGGTGTTTTCAGGCTAATTGCCTTAATTATTGAATCGTTTGTGACTCAAAGAACCTCCAGAGTTTCTCATCTGGCACCGGGGCCACCATCCTGATCAATTCTTTTTTTACAGGGTGCACCATGCTGACCTCACGGGCATGCAGATGTATGCTGCCATCAGGGTTGCTGCGGTCAAAACCGTATTTCAGATCGCCTTTTATGGGGCAGCCAATGCTGGCCAGCTGGGCACGAATCTGATGATGACGGCCGGTGAGAAGTTCCAGTTCAACAAGGGTATAATGGTCAGCGCTGCCCAACACCTTGTATATTAATTCGGCCTTTTTGGCACCTGGCGTATCGGCAGCAACTACGTATGACTTATTTTGTTTCTCGTTTTTCCTGAGATAGTGCTCAAGCTGACCTTCTTTCTCGGGGGGCTTGTTTTTTACCACAGCCCAGTATTTTTTTGAAATCTCCCGGTTTTTGAGCATTTCATTTAGCCTTGTCAAGGCCTTTGATGTACGGGCAAAGATTACCAATCCGCTGGTGGGCCTGTCGATGCGGTGCACTACCCCAAGAAAAACATTACCCGGCTTCTTGTATTTGTGGCCAATGTAAAGCTTAAGGGCTTCAACAAGGGGCATGTCGCCCGTCTTATCGCCCTGCACAATCTCTGACGGCATTTTGTTTACAACCAGCAAATGGTTGTCTTCGTATAGAATCCGACCAGGCAATTGCCCAAGATCAATGCTCATATCTTTTCTGATTTAATTATTTAGAAACCGGAGTTACAAGTTTCAAAATTAAGGAATTGTTTTCCATTGTTATGAAAAAAGAAACCGCAACACCCTGCAGAATGAAGGGCATTGCGGTAAAAATAGATTCCCGGCCAATTAAAACGGCCAGAAATTATTGTCGTGCCAGACCTTTTCGGTTAGCTCTTTATTCAAGTCGATAAGCATTTTGTGGTGGCCCTTTTCCCAGTTGGCAAGCCAGTCGTAAAGTTCCTTTTCATTGACATCATTGGTCTCTTTGGCGCGCGCAGCATACACTTCGATCGACTTTGACTCCATGTCGATGGCTGCCGAAATGGCTGCCGCTTCAAACCCTGCCCCAGAAATGTCTTTTTTTACCTTCTCGGTCAGAATCATATTGGCAATGGCATCATCGCCAGAAGCCTTTTCAAGGCTTAGTTTATCGAACTGCCCGGTTTTCTGGTAATGTACATATTGCTTCGACAGGAATTCAATGTGAAGCTGTTCTTCCTTTGCCATGATGTCAAAAATTTTTCGCACATCTTCGCTTTGTGTTTGCTCCGCCACCTTTGAGTAAAGCGCCTTACCGCGGTTTTCCATAATGATGGCCTGCTTCAGTATATCAGTTACCTTGTTGCCTTCCATAACAGAATATTTTTTAGTGTTTTAATGAATTGTCATATGACAAATTTAGCCTTTTTACCAAATGAATTTGCATGAAACATAAGAAAGGAACAAACTTTGGCCTTTTCAGCCTGCCTAAAAAGATGTATTTTTGATGTCTAATTTTTTCAGCATGCAGTGGAATATTGAAAAGGCCGTTTCAGAATTGTTTGAATCGTGGCAGCATTTTAAGCCAGACAACATAAAACCCCTGCCCCCATCGGGCTCAAACAGGCGTTACTTCAGGATTTTTTATGGTGACCACACCTGTATCGGGGCCTTTAATCCTGATATTCGTGAGAACCAGGCATTCCTGATACTGTCGCAGCACTTTGCAGATTTGGGCCTGCCTGTTCCAAAAGTGCTTGCCCGTGATGCAGATGGCCTGTGCTATCTTCTCACCGATCTGGGAGACACCACCCTTTTCTCACTTTTGCCGCACGACCCGGCCGTAAAGACTTTCAACGCCCGCACCATGGATTTGTACAAAAAATCCATCGACTGGCTGCCTGCATTCCAGGTAAAGGCAGCAAAAGGGCTCGACTTCAGTATTTGTTACCCCAGACATGCCTTCGACCGCCACTCCATGATGTGGGACCTGAACTATTTCAAGTATTACTTCCTTAAAATCTCAGGAATTGGCTTCGATGAGCAGAAGCTAGAAGATGACTTTGAGCACTTCGCAGCCCACCTGCTTAATGTTCCATCAGAATTTTTCCTTTACCGCGACTTCCAGTCGAGAAACATCATGATCGTTGATGAAAAGCCGTTTTACATTGACTACCAGGGCGGCCGGCGAGGCGCCTTGCAGTACGATGTGGCATCGCTGCTTTTCGATGCCAAGGCAAATATACCCTTTGAGCAGCGCGTTGAATTGCTTGACCATTACATCGAGAGCCTGAAGAAATGGATCGATGTGGATGAAAATCGCTTCCGCGGATATTTTTATGACTTCGTGCTGATGCGAATCCTGCAGGCACTTGGCACATATGGCTTCAGGGGCGGGGTTGAAAAAAAGGCACTCTTCCTTCAGAGCGTGCCCTATGCCCTGAAAAACCTGCTTTGGCTGGCCGAAAAAGACCTCCTGCCAAAGATCACTCCGCATTTGAGCAATATTGTTGAAAAAATTGCTTCAACCGCACCTTCGTCCATTTTGCCTGCACCCGAAACCGGCCTGAATATACATATACGCAGCTTCTCATACAAAAATGGAATACCGGCTGATGAGTGGGGCAATGGCGGCGGCTTCGTATTCGACTGCAGGGCACTGCCCAACCCCGGAAGATATCCTGAATACAGGGAAATTACCGGAAAAGATGAAAAGGTGATCCGTTTCCTTGAAAAGGAAGAAAGCGTGGCCGAGTTTCTGGACAACGCCAGGAGGCTTTCTGATTACTCGGTAAAGAACTTTCTTGAAAGGGGCTTCACCAATCTGATGATCAGCTTTGGCTGTACCGGCGGGCAGCACCGCTCGGTATACTGCGCCGAGGAGCTGAAAAAGCACCTGTCGGAAAAATTTACCGTAAAAATTGACCTGAAGCACCGCGAAGAACACAACTGGCCAAAAAACTGATTGAATGAGAGAAAAGAAACGCTGCAAGGATAAAAAGGAGAAACCTAAAAAGGAAAAATTCGCTTGCAAAAAGTGCGGACTGACGGCTGCAAAGGAAAAGCATCTTTGCAAGCCAAAAGAGTTGTAGGTTAGAGAGAAAACACACGCGAATGAAAGCCATGATCTTTGCTGCCGGCATTGGAAAGCGCTTGCAGCCCATTAGTGAACATACCCCCAAGGCGCTTGTCAGGCTTGGGGAAAAAACCATGCTCGAACTGGTGGCCGAAAAACTTATCCGCTTTGGGGTAACATCGATCGTGGTAAACATTCATCACCACCCGCAAAAGATGCGTGAGTTTATTTCAGGAATGAAATACCCGGGGGTAGAGTTTGTTGTTTCTGATGAGTCAGACCTGTTGCTCGATACCGGGGGCGGCCTGCTGAAAGCAAAGGAACACCTTGCCGGAAGCGATCCTTTTATCTTGCATAATGTGGATGTATTATCGGATATTAACCTTGGAGCCATGGTGAAATTTCACCGGGATAACAAAGCACTGGCAACCCTGGCAGTGACGCGAAGAAAAACAAGCCGGTATTTCCTTTTCGAAAAAGCACGGCTCGAAGGCTGGGAAAACACCCAGACCGGCCAAATAACCATTTGCAACCCACAACCCGGCCAACATCTCGAAAGAAAAGCATTTAGCGGAGTTCACGTTATTAATCCCAAATTGCTGGACCTGATCATCGAAACCGGCGTCTTCCCCATTAATGATTTATATTTAAGGCTTGCCTCCGGTCATGACATCCTTTGTTTTGAGCACGACCCGGAGCACTGGGCCGATATCGGCACGCCCGATAAACTGGAAAACGCCCGCAAGCTATTTTTTGAGAATCCTGGTATTTTCTGACCGTATTAACAATTACAATTTAAATTCCTGAAAGGTTTATTAAGGAAAACTGTGTAATTTTCCGGTTTAAACTTAAAATGCCCATGCAAAGTTTTCTTGAAGAAGTGGCCACCTATGTGCTGGAAAATTACCCGGACCAAACCGGCGATGTTTGCATTGTGACCCCAAACCGCCGCGCAGGTCTTTTTCTGCGAAAGCATTTTGCAACAAAAGTGAAAAAGACTACCTGGGCGCCGGCATTTTTGAGCATCGAAGACTTTGTGAACCGCATCAGCGGCTGCCAGGTTGCCGATAACCTGAGCCTGCTGTTTCACTTCTATGAGGTGTACCGCAGCCTGGAAGTTGAAAATGCTGCTGGCATCGATGACTTTTTGCGCTGGGGCAGTGTGTTGCTGCGCGATTTTGATGAGATCGATGCCGCGCTCGAAAACCCTTCAGCCCTTTTTTCGTACCTGAAGGAATTGAAATATATCGAAACCTGGAACCCTGAGGGTGTCCCATTGACTGATTTTCAGAAGAACTACCTGGCCTTTTTCGAAAAATTTGAGACCTGGCACAATGCTCTTCGAAAGCATCTTGAAAGCAGAAACCTGGCTTACCAGGGAATGTCGTACCGCAAGGCAGCCGAAAAGCTGAAGGGTGACACCGGAATGCTTCCCTGGAAGAAGGTGGTTTTTGCAGGTTTCAACGCCCTGAATCAGGCAGAAGAAAGCATTGTGGACCACTTGGTGAAAGCACGAATTGCCGGGTTCATTTGCGACTCTGATCCTTATTTTGAAAATAACCCGCAGCACGAAGCAGGCCATTTCATAAGGAAATACAGGGCAAAATGGCTGAAACCCGAAAAAGAAGACAAGCCATCGTGGTTCCGCAATCAGAAAAACATTAAAGTAATGGGCATTGCCCGTAACCTGAACCAGGCGCAACTGGCCGGCAACATACTCGAAAATGAGCGGCAAATGCTGCTTAATGAACAGACTGCTGTGGTGCTGGCCAACGAAAATCTGCTGGTACCGGTTCTCAACGCCCTTCCTGAAAGGGCCGCATCAGTAAATGTTACCATGGGTTATCCGCTGGCAAAAACCAATCTTTTTGGCTTTTTCGAAGCGCTCTTGCAGCTTTACCTGACAGCCGACCGGCTCAACAAGGCTGGTGAAGGGAGTTCTCCTTCATTCTATTACAAGGACTTGCTGCGATTTTTCTCCAACTCCTGCACATCTATTCTGTGGGATGCCGCTTCGGATGAGGAAAAAACCAGCCGCCTGATTCAAATGATCAGCCTATCAAACCGAAGCTTTTACCGTTTTGAAGACCTTGCTTCACTTGAAGGGGTTGACCCTGAGTTTAAAAAGGTTTTTCATTTCCTTTCGGAAAACTGGGCCAGGAATATTGATCCGATCATTCCGGCTTTACGGAATTTATGCGATCGTCTTGACCAAGCCTTCAGGCTCAGGGCAGGCGCTGAGCATGAAAACCTTCAAAAAAGCCCGTTTTTCATCGATTTCGAATCGCTTTATTACTTTGGCCGCATTTTTACACGCATCGAATCACTGATGGGCAGCAGCCCTGCCATTGGCAACATTCGCACCCTTTGGCTAATATTGAAACAAAGCGTGGCCGAAACCCGGCTTGCCTTTTCGGGCGAACCCCTTGAAGGCCTGCAGGTTATGGGCGTGCTCGAAACCCGCAACCTTGATTTCAAAAATGTAATTTTTCTTTCGGTCAACGAAGATGTAATACCCAGGGGAAAAACCAACAACTCCTTCATTCCCTTTGAAGTAAAGCGGAAATTCGGATTGCAAGTGCATTCTGACAAGGATTCGGTGTTTGCCTATCATTTTTACCGGATTTTGCAGCGGGCCGAAAATATTTTCATGATTTACAACACCGAATCGGGAGGTATGGGAAGTGGTGAGAAAAGCCGGTTCATCACCCAGCTTGAGCATGAACTACCAGCTTTTAACGCTGAAATAAAAATCGCCAATGAACTGGTTAGCCTGTCGCCAGCCATAAAGACCGGCGAGGAAGGCATCGCAATTGAAAAGACACCGGAGGTGCAGGAACGCTTGATTCAAATGGCCCAAACGGGCTTTTCGCCCTCTTCGCTCAACACCTTTATAAGGTGCCCCCTGAAATTTTATCTCGAAAAAGTGGCCCGCATCCGTGAGGCCGAAGAGGTTGAGGAAACAATTGAAGCAAGCACCCTGGGCAATGTGGTGCATGGTGTGCTCGAAGACCTTTATAAGCCTTACAAGGGAGAGGTAATTAAAGCAGAACAGATCAGGGCCATGCATGATAAGGTACATCAGCTTACTATGAAGCGCTTTGAAAAGCACTACCCCGAGGGCGACATCAACACTGGCAAAAACCTGCTGCTTTTCAGTTTGGCCAAGCGCTACGTGGAGAATTTCCTGACAATGGAAGCCGCTCAAACCGAAGAAAACCAGAAGCGTGGCGAAATTCTCACCCTTATCGACACAGAAGCAAGCCTGAAGGCAAACACTAATATTTTGCTCAACGGACAAACGCTCGAGATCAGCATCAATGGGAAAACCGACCGGATTGACAGGCTTGGTAATGTCATTAGGGTGATTGATTACAAAACCGGAAAGGTTGAATCATCGCATTTAAAGATCGATGATTTTGAAAAGATCATTGATGACATTAAATACGAAAAGGTTTTTCAGCTGATGGCCTACACCTGGCTCTACCTGAAAGCTAACCCAAGTGAAAGTCTGGTGGAGTCGGGCATATTTTCAATGCGAAACCTGAAGGCAGGTTTTTTGAAATCTGCTTTTGAAGGCAATAATTCAGAGGCATTATCTGCTTTTGAAGAGCAATTGAAACAGCTGATTACAAGGATAATGGACCCAGAACAGCCTTTTTTACAGGCCGAAAACCAGGAAAATTGCAAGTACTGCCCCTTTCAGGCCCTATGCGGGCGCTTCGAAAGCAATGAGAATTTCTGATGATCAGGCCAGGATTTTACGGGCTTCGGAAATGACTTTATCAAGCCCTTTGGGGTCTTTGCCGCCAGCGGTGGCAAAGAAAGGCTGTCCACCACCGCCACCCTGAATGTGGGCTGCAAGGTTGCGAACAATGGCTCCGGCGTTGAGCCCGCGCTCTTTCACAAGATTTTCTGAGATCACTACCACAAGGCCGGGCTTGCCTTCAGAAACATGCCCAAGCACAAGGAAAAGGTCACTGACCTTGTTCTTTAAGGCGTAAGCAAGGTCTTTAGCCATTTGGGCATCCATTTCAACCAACTGACCAATGAAGTTTACCCCGCTAATAATTTCTTTCCTTGAAACCATATCTTCAACCATCTGGCCGGCCTGATCCTTATGCAGGGAGTCAAGTTTTTTGCGAAGGGTTTCATTTTGTTCTAACAGGTTTTCAATGGCATGAATGGTATCCTTGGGGTTTTTCAGCACAGCCTTTACGGCTTCCAGCTCCCTGATTTTCTGATTCACGAAGCGCTCAGCATCTTCACCGGTAATGGCTTCAACCCTTCTGATGCCGGCGGCAATAGCGCCTTCAGAAACAATTCGGAAAAGGCCAATTTGCCCGGTTGAATGTACGTGTGTACCCCCGCAAAGCTCGGTCGAAAACTCCTTGTCAAATGCTATTACGCGCACCTTCTCGCCGTACTTCTCGCCAAAAAGGGCAACGGCGCCCATGCCCTGGGCTTCGGTCATTTCCATTTCTCGGTGCTCTTCCTGGCTGATGTTCTCGCGAATCCTGCTATTTACTATCCGCTCCACCCTTTCGATCTCTTCATGGGTCATTTTGGCAAAGTGCGAGAAGTCAAAACGCAGTCGCTCCTCATTTACCAAAGAACCTTTTTGCTGCACATGATTTCCCAACACTTCCTTCAATGCTGCATGCAACAGGTGCGTGGCGGTATGGTTGTTTGCAGTAAGCTGACGCTTTTCCCAATCAACTTTTGCAAGGAAACGGGAAGGCATTGGTTGCGAAATTTTTTCTGCAATATGCACCACCAGGTTGTTTTCCTTTTGGGTGTCAACAATCTGAATTTTCACCTCTGCGCTTTCAAGCACTCCGCGGTCGCCAACCTGCCCGCCCGACTCGGCATAAAACGGAGTCTGATCAAGTACCAACTGGTAAAAGGTCTTTCCTTTGCTGCTTACCTGGCGATATTTCAGCAGCTCCACTTCGGCTTCCAGCTGATCGTAACCAAGGAATCGTGTTTCGGCTGTAGTTGGTCTCAGCTCCACCCAGTCGCCGGTTTCGATGGTGGCTGCAGCACGGCTGCGGGTCTTCTGAACTTCCATACCGGCGGCAAAGCCTTCCATGTCCACATCCCAACCCTGTTCGCGGGCCATGAGGTGCGTCAGGTCAATAGGAAAACCGTAGGTGTCGAAAAGTTCGAAGGCAAACTGACCGTCAATCAATTTCTTTTCAGGATGAGCGGCAAGGTGTTGCTCAAACTTATGAATACCAATCGAAAGTGTTCGCAGGAATGTGCTTTCTTCTTCGGCTATCACGCGCGAGATCAGGTCTTGTTGGGCTGCAAGTTCCGGGAAGGCATTGCCCATATTCTGAACCATAACCGGCACAAGTTTGTACACGAAGGGTTCGCGAAAATCAAGGAAAGTATACCCGTAGCGAATGGCCCTGCGCAAAATGCGTCGTATCACATAGCCGGCCTTGTTGTTTGATGGCAACTCCCCATCGGCAATGGCGAAAGCCACAGCCCTGAGGTGATCAGATATTACCCGCATGGCTACATCGGTCATTTTACCGCTTCCGTATTTTATGCCGGTCATTTCCGACAGTTTCTGAATGTAGGGCTGAAAAACGTCAGTGTCGTAATTTGATTTCTTACTCTGCAGGGCCATGCAAAGCCGTTCGAAACCCATGCCAGTGTCCACATGTTTAGCCGGCAAGGACTTTAACTCGCCATTGCTCATCCGGTTAAACTGAATGAATACCAGGTTCCAGATCTCTACCACCTGGGGGTGGTCATTGTTTACCAGGTCTTTACCGGCAACAGCCTTGCGCTCATCATTGTCGCGCAGGTCAATATGAATCTCGGAGCAGGGGCCGCAGGGGCCCGTTTCGCCCATTTCCCAAAAGTTGTCCTTTTTCGATCCGTATAGTATCCGGTTTTCACTCACGATTTGTCTCCAGAAGTTATAGGCTTCATTATCGGGCTCCAGGCCATCGGCCTTGTCGCCGCCAAACACTGTAACATACAAGCGGTCTTTTTCAAGACCAAAAACGCTGGTAAGCAATTCCCACGCCCACTCAATGGCTTCCTTCTTGAAATAATCGCCAAAACTCCAGTTGCCAAGCATTTCGAACATGGTGTGGTGGTAAGTGTCGTGTCCTACTTCTTCCAGATCGTTGTGCTTGCCCGAAACCCTCAGGCATTTTTGGGTGTTGGAAATCCGTAGATGTGTTGCCGGAGAGTTTCCAAGAAAAATATCCTTAAACTGATTCATCCCGGCATTGGCAAACATAAGTGTAGGGTCATTTTTTATGACCATTGGCGCCGAATTAGCGATAAAATGCTGCTTTGACGCAAAGAAATCGAGAAATGCCTGGCGAATCTGTATGGATTTCATTGATAATGAGCAGATTTTAAGAAATTTTTATTTATTTTTCAGAGTCCGAAACCGCAAAATTAATTTTTTTTTCCGTAGTTTTGCAACATCCTGATATATGGCTTCGTTGCTTCTTTCAGAGAATGAAGGGAATAACGTATTTTTTTATTAACATCTTACAGAAAGATCATTCTCACCTATGGGTAAAAAAGTTAAGTATCAGTTCAACACCAAGTCGCTTGCAGTTGAAAGGGTCGACGAAACTTTCTGGGATAAGTTCAAAGTATTTTTACGGATCGTTTTTGCCGGAATGGTTTTTTCGGTAATCGTGCTCAGCATTGGTTATTCTTTTTTTGATTCTCCAAAAGAAAAGATGTTAAGGCGCGAAGTAGATCAATACAAAACGCAATATCAGATTATTAATGATCGCCTTGATATTCTTAGTTCAGTGATTGAAGACATTCAGGAGCGCGACGACCATATTTACCGGGTTATTTTTGAGGCTGAGCCCATACCACGAACCGTTCGCGAGGGTGCCTTTGGAGGGGCTGACCGTTACAGCCACCTCGAAGGTTTCGACAACAGCCAACTGATTTCATCAACCATGCAGCGTATTGATCGCATTTCGCGCAAGCTTTATGTGCAATCCCGTTCGTACGATGAGGTTTTTGAGATGGCCAAAAACAAGGCCGACATGCTTGCTTCTATCCCTGCCATCGTTCCCATTGCCAAAGGTACCGAGCGCCTTGTTTCGGGTTTTGGATACCGGATTCATCCAATCTATAAGAATTTGCGCATGCACACCGGGGTTGACTTTACCGCTCCTACTGGCACCCCAATCTATTCTACCGGAAACGGGGTTGTAAAGACTGCCCAGCGCGACAATACCGGTTACGGGCTTATGGTTGAAGTGGATCACGGCTATGGTTATGTAACCATTTACGCACACCTCAGCAAGATCAATGTCAGGCCCGGACAGGCTGTTAAGCGCGGCGAGATTCTCGGTCTGGTTGGAAACACCGGCCTCTCAACTGCGCCACACCTGCACTACGAAGTGGTGAGAAACGGTAAGAAAGTTAATCCCGTTAACTATTTTTACAACGACCTGACACCTGAAGAATTCGAATATATTATTGAAGTGGCTTCACGAGTGAACCAGTCACTCTCATAAAATTTCGGCATTACAGCATCAGGCCCCTTTGTGGGGCCTTTTTTTGTCCTTTCCGGAACTGTGTAAAAGGAATTTATAATTTTACAGAAACATTTGTCGTATGCTATGCTAAAACCAGATCACAATCCCGAAAGGATCTATTATTCCATTAGCGAAGTGGCACGCATGTTCAATGTGAATGCTTCGCTGATCCGTTTCTGGGAGAAGGAGTTCGACATCATAAAACCCCATAAGAACAAAAAGGGAAACAGGTATTTTACCCCAAAAGATGTAGATAACTTCCACCTGATTTACCATCTTGTAAAAGAAAGGGGCTATACCCTGCAGGGTGCACGCGAAAAACTCAAAGCCAACCCTGATGATGTACAGCGCGATTTTGAAATTGTGAAATCGCTTGACAAGATCCGTGATTTCTTAATTAGCCTGAAAAAGGAACTGAAACAGGGCGATCAGTGAATAATTCCTGTGATCAACCCAAATTAATGTCAATCAACGCTTTACATTAATTCCACCATTGTAATGATGGATATGCGAAATGCCTTGCTTTTCAACGTAAGCAACCAATTCTGGGAAGAAAGTCCGAAACTCGTTTTCAAACTCATCGTAGTGGAGTTTAAGGTCGTCAACGGCGTTTTCCATCCCTGATTTGAAAGGTGTACGCATGGCCATGCCTTCAAAATGCCTTTGCAGGCGGCTCAGGTCGGCATAATTAACCAGCCAGTTCGATGATACCATGTATGGCAACATATTTTTTCCCCTTACGGGGAGAAGGAAATAGTTTTTTAACAGGATATTGTAGGCCTCTTTAACAAAACGTGTTAGTGAGTGACGCGAGAACTCATTCCAGTATTTGGCCAGATAATGATCGTAAAACATATCGACCACCACCCCTGAATAAAGCCTGTATTTGTTACGAAGCCGCATCTTACTCTGGTCAACAATGGGGTGGGTATCAGTGAAGGCATCAATCTTGCGGTGCAGCAAAATGCCTTCCACAATGCCCTGATGGAAATTATCGATTTGGCGGCCCTTTACCATATCGGCAATAAAATTTCCCAGGAGAATATCCTCGTTTTCGCCCGAAAGATAAATATGAGCCAGAAAATTCATTAAGTATCCTAATTTCTATCGAAAGTTACTAAATTGATAGCACCTTTTTTATGTTAACTCTCAAAAAATGTAAATGTTTTATCAATTAAAGAAAGAATTCTGGGTAGATGCATTTTTTTATATAGTTTTGTGATTAATCAAAAATTAATCCAAAAAATTATTAATCCACAACTTTATGCAAAAATTATTATTGTTGGGCGATGAAGCCATTGCACAAGCCGGAATTGACGCGGGCATGTCGGGTATTTATGCCTACCCCGGCACGCCCTCTACCGAAATTACCGAGTATGTAAGGGCATCAAAAGAAGCCCGTGAAAAAGGCATTGTGGCCAGTTGGTGTGCCAACGAAAAAACCGCTGCCGAAACGGCCCTGGGCATGTCGTATGCCGGCCGGCGCACCATGACCTGCATGAAGCACGTTGGCCTTAATGTAGCTGCAGATGCATTTATTAACTCATCCATTACAGGTGCCAATGGCGGTATCATTTTTCTTGTGGCAGATGACCCATCGATGCACTCTTCGCAAAACGAGCAGGACTCACGCTTCTACGGGAAGTTTGCCATGATCCCCATCCTGGAGCCCAGCAACCAGCAAGAAGCCTATGACATGGTGCATTATGGTTTCGACCTTTCTGAAAAATTCAGAATTCCCGTCATGATCCGTATCACCACCCGCCTGGCGCATTCACGTGCTGGTGTAGTTCGCAAACCTTCGCGCGAACAGAACAAGGTGGGCCTGCCCCAAAACTTGCGACAATTTGTGCTACTGCCGGCCATAGCCCGCAAACAATATAAAATGCTGGTCGACCTCCAGCCAAAATTCCTGCAGGAATCAGAACAATCAGCCTTGAACGTTTATTATGAAGGCGAAGACAAAAGCATGGGCATTATAGCCTGTGGGTTGGCTTACAACTACCTTATGGAAAATTTCCCCGAAAGGGATATAAAATACCCCGTGGTAAAAGTTTCGCAATACCCGCTGCCCGAAAATCACATCCGGCGGCTTTACGAAGAATGCGACAGCATACTTGTGCTGGAAGATGGCTACCCCATAGTGGAAGAAATGTTGAAGGGTTTTCTGAACCTTGGTAAACCCATAAAAGGGAGACTGGATGGCACCATTGCGCGAACGGGCGAGCTGAACCCCAACAATGTTGGTGCTGGCCTTGGATTTGTGCAAGAAGAAACCCTGGGTATTCCTTCCTTACTGGCGCCGCGTCCGCCCTCACTCTGCAAAGGCTGCCCACATATTGACAGCTTTCTTGCACTTAACGAAGCCCTTGACAAATACGCCCGTGGCAGGGTGTTCTCCGATATTGGTTGCTATACCCTGAGCGCTTTGCCTCCTTATGAGTCGATCAACACCTGCGTGGACATGGGCGCTTCCATTACCATGGCTAAAGGCGCCGCCGATGCAGGTCTGGTGCCTGCCGTGGCAGTACTAGGCGACAGCACCTTTACACACTCAGGTATTACAGGACTTCTCGATGCCGTAAACGACAAGTCGAACATTACCGTGATCATTCTCGACAATGCCACCACCGGCATGACCGGCGGACAGCCTTCTTCGGCACTGGACAAAATTGAAGACATTTGCAAAGGCCTTGGCGTGGAAGAGGAGCATATCCGAGTGGTGAAACCCCTGCGCAAGCACCACGAAGAAAACCTTCAGATCTTTAAGGAAGAGATTGAATACAACGGGGTGTCGGTTATTATTCCGCGGCGCGAGTGTATCCAGACCCTGAACAAACGCATGCGCGAAAAATTCAAGGAAAAGGCAAAGGCTGCCGGAAAATAATTCAACAATCAGAAAAGATACACATTATGAAGATAGATATTATTTTAGCCGGCGTGGGTGGCCAGGGAATTTTATCCATTGCTGCCACCATTGGCCTGGCTGCAGTTGAAGCAGGCCTTTACCTGAAACAGGCCGAAGTGCATGGCATGAGCCAGCGCGGCGGCGATGTGCAATCGCATTTAAGGCTTTCTGACAAGGAAATTGCCTCTGATCTTATCCCTTTCGGGAAAGCCGATATGATCATTTCGGTTGAACCCATGGAAGGACTCCGCTACCTGCCCTATTTGAAAAAGGACGGATGGCTCATTACCAACACCAAACCCTTCATTAACATTTCGAATTACCCCGATGAAGAAAAGCTGATGGCCGAGATCAAAGCCTTGCCCAATCATATTGCACTGGATGCCGACAGCGTGGCCAGCGAGCTGGGCAGCGTAAAGGCAACCAATATGGTGGTGTTGGGCGCAGCAACCCCGTTCATCAATATTGATTTCGAAAAGCTGGAAAACGCCATCCGAACCCTTTTTGGACGAAAGGGAGAGGAATTGGTGACGCTAAACCTGCAGGCCATTAATACGGGAAGGAAGTTTTCAATGGAAGCCCAAAAATAAGCAGACCTTTTTGGGTATTAATGATTCAAAAATAGCAGGAACAGGCATTGACTTGTTCCTGCTATTTTTGT
>Ga0114946_10000380_pt1 | contig 29203 bp, 29 predicted proteins | sample WalLakDeSediment_FD_88676 | JGI IMG/M metagenome (GOLD analysis project Ga0114946, IMG submission 88676) | Lake sediment microbial communities from Walker lake, Nevada to study Microbial Dark Matter (Phase II) - Walker Lake 11/02/13 Deep Sediment | ecosystem: Environmental > Aquatic >... | reverse complement strand
CAGCTGACTGAGCCTGCGCATGGTGCCCCGCGCCCCATCCGGGTCCGACCACAAACCCGCCTGCTGCGCGGCCTGCTCCAGACGCTGCGCCTCCTGCTCCTTGGCGGGCAGGTCAAAGACGCACCAGGAGGCCCTTCAGCCGCTGGTCCTGTTCGTTCAGTGCCGCCAACACGTCGTCCATGGTCCCCTCCCGCTCGCACAGGTCGCGGCCCGGCGGCTGCCGGTGCCCCACCCTCCAGGCCACCATCCACTTCCTTCAGGAACCCGCCGTGGGGCTCGGATCACCCGCCTTGCGTGCCGAGGAGCCCCGTCACGAACGCCTCGCCGTCGAAGGGCTCGAGATCGGTCAGCCCCTCACCCGTGCCCACGTACCGAATGGGCAGTCCCAGCTCGCGCGTCACCGCGAAGGCCACGCCGCCCTTGGCGCTCGAGTCGATCTTGGCCAGCACGATGCCGCTCACCGCCACGGCTTGCGCAAAGGCGCGCGCCTGCGCCAGCCCGTTCTGGCCGGTCGTCGCGTCCAGTACCAGCAGCGTCTCGTGCGGTGCGCCCGGCACCACGCGACCGGCCACACTGCGAATCTTGGCCAGCTCCGCCATCAGGTTGGCCTGCGTGTGCAATCGACCCGCCGTGTCCACGATCACGATGTCGGCGCCGCGCGCCGCGCCGGAGCCAAGCGCGTCAAAGACCACCGCTCCCGGATCCGCACCGTGCTGGCCGACCACTACCGGCACCTCGCATCGCGCGCCCCATGCCTGCAGCTGCTCGACGGCGGCGGCCCGGAACGTGTCCGCCGCCACCAGCACGACCCGGTCTCCGGCGCGACGATGCAACTCCGCCAGCTTGGCGATGGACGTCGTCTTGCCGCTGCCGTTCACCCCCACCATCAGCACCACCATGGGCCCTTCCAGCGCCGGCGGACGCTCACCGTCGTCCTCCGCCGCCCCCCGCGCCCGCAGCGCATCCACCATGAGCGCGTGCAAGAGCGGCGGCAGCTCGTCTGCCCTGCGCACACCCGCTCGTCGCGCCGCTCCGCGCAGGGAGGCCACCAGTTCCATCGCCGTGGTCACGCCGACGTCCGACTGGATCAGGCGTTCCTCCAGTTCGTCCCAGGTGTGGTCCGTTATGTCAACGCTGCCGAACAACCCGGCCACACGATCCAGGAAACCGCGCCGAGACAACTCCAGCCCGTCCGCCAACCGACCGGCTTGCGCGGGCTCGCGGCCCAGCAGTCTACGCAACACGACGTCGCTCCCAGTCCTCAACAAGAGGGCAGCGCCCGCGGCGCCGCCGAGCCTATCATAGCACCGTCCGTGAAGCCGGCTGCCGCCGACCGGCCTCAGCGGCGGGACTTGCCATCTCGACCCAAGAGCGAACGCAGCACGCCCGGAACGAAGATCAGCCCCAGCACCAGGCCCACGATGCCGAACGCGTCCGCCATCACCAGGATCACGCCCATGACCAGCAGGAAGTAGAGCACGCGCTGCACGGCAGGCGCGACGGGCTTGGGCTCTGGGCCGAACGACGGGCGACGCGCCGCCTTGGACCGCTCGGACGGTGCCGCCGACGGGGCCGAACGGGAGCCTGCCCTGGCGCGCTCCGGGGACCGCGCAGTGGCAGCCGGCGTGGCGCTGGTGCCCGCGGTCACGGTCCGCAACGGTCGCCGGAAGTGCGCCCGCACGGCACCGGCATCCTGCGGGTCGGCCGTCGAGTCCACCAGCTGCCAACCGTCCACGGCCTCGGCTCGCGCCACCCGCTCCAGGTCCATCGGCAGGCAGGAGACCGACCTGTGCTCGTAGCCCGAGCCCGGCGCCGCCTCGACCGCGGCGGCGGACTCTCGCGGCGCCTCGAAGAAGGCCACGCCGGGCTCGAGCGTGAGTCCGCAGCCCGGGCATACACCTGCTCCGGCCGACACGCGGCCGGAGCAGCGCGGACAAGCGAGTTGCGGCTGTCGCTCGGGCTTCATGCGCACCTCCCGTACGTCGCATCCGACGGCCTCCAGCCCGCGCCAGGGCCACCGGCTGGCAGCAATTGTACACCCGGAGCGCCGGCTGCCCGCCGCGGTCCGCTCGGACGGGATGGTATACTACGCGCCGTGCAGCCCTTTGCCTTCCAAGTGATCGGCCGCGACGGCCGCAGCGCAGCGCGCGCCGGCCTGCTGACCACGCCGCACGGTCCGGTACCGACTCCGGCTTTCCTGCCCGTGGCAACCCAGGGCGCGGTCAAGGCCGCGACGCCGGCGGACCTGGAGGCCCTTGGCGCGACGGCGTTGATGACCAACGCGTATCACCTGGCCATGCGACCCGGCGCGCGGACGGTGGCGGAGCTGGGTGGCGTGCACGCGCTCGCCGGCTGGCCGCGGCCCATCATGACCGACTCGGGCGGCTTCCAGGTGTTCAGCCTGGCGCACCGGCGTCGCCTTTCCGCCGACGCCGTGACCTTCCAGTCGCACGTGGACGGATCCAGCCACTCGTTCTCTCCGGAGTCGGTCATGGAGCTGCACGCGCTTCTGGGCGGCGACATGATCCTGCCTCTGGACGTGTGCTCCGCCTACCCCGCGGACCGCGACACGGCCGCGCGCGACGCCGAGACCACGGTGCGCTGGGCCAGGCGCTCGCTGGCCGCGCACCAGCGCCAGGACCAGCTGCTCTACGGCATCGTCCAGGGCTCCACCTACGCCGACTTGCGCGGCGCGTGCGCGCGGGCCATTGTCGACCTGGGCTTCCGCGCCTACGCGGTAGGCGGCGTCAGCGTGGGCGAGCCCAAGGCGGACATGCTGGCGGCGCTGGACGCGACCGTTCCCCTCTTGCCGGAGGATGCGCCCCGGCATCTTCTGGGAGTGGGAGAACTGGACGACGTGGTCGAGGGCATTGCCCGCGGCCTGGACACCTTCGACTGCGTGGTGCCCACGCGCTGGGCTCGTCACGGCACGGCCATGACGCGCGGTGGCCGCCTGAACATGCGCAACGCGGTACACGCCGGAGACCGCCGCCCTATCGAGGCCGACTGCACGTGCCCCGCCTGCGCGCGCTTCGGCCGCGGCAGCATCCGGCACTTTCTGCTGGCCGGCGAGATCTTGGGCCTGCAGCTCCTCACCGCCCACAACCTGCACGTGGTGGTGGGTCTGGCGGCAGCGGCGCGCCGCGCCATCCTGGACGGCACGTTCCACCTCTTCCGGCACCGCTGGACACGACCAACGGCCGGGCTCGACGAGGCCGAAAGGACAGGCGTCAACGACCACGCCGCGGCGAGTCGGACCTAGTGTCCCGTCCCGGAAGCGCCGGACCACGGACCACCGACGGCCGGGACACGTTGGGACCTGGGCAGGGCACTTGCCCCGGCTGTATGCATGGAGCCTCCCGAAGGCAGGCGTCAGAGGGGCTCCTTTCCTCCGGCGGTGTCCCGTCCCATCGCATCCGCCAACGATGTTGTGGCACAGGACGCTAGACGCCGATGCACGCGAGAGAAGTCCTGGATCAGCGACGCAGCACCCTGGCCGGTCTTCTCGCCACACCGCAAGGCCCCTTGGGGCCGAACGCGGGCCAGCTGGGCGAGCGTCTGCGCGGCGCCTGGGAATCGGAGCTGCGGCTCGTGGAGCGGCTCCTGGCAGAGACGCCCGGCGACGATGTCCTCGCCACCATCGCCGCCTGGCGCTCGCGGACGGAGGCGTTCGTGGAGCGCTCGGCGCCCAGCCGCACGTCCTGGACCGATCGCAGCGGGGTTGTCTGGAACGGCCCCGACGTCCTCGTCATGTTGGCCGACCTGGACGACAGGGTCCGGCGCTGGTTGGGCGCAGACCACGAACAGACACCGGGAGGTTGACCATGGTCCGCCGCGTCTGCAGTGCCGAGGTGCCACGTTGAGCGGCGGCCAAGCCGCGACCGGCGGCCTTGTCCTGCGGCGCGCGCTGGTGCGCACCATGACGCGCGCCGCGCCGGTGGCTGCCGCTCTCGCGGTGCGCGACGGCCACATCGTTGCCCTTGGCTCGGAGGCTGATGTCCTGGCCGCGGCCGGCGAGGACTGCGCCACCGTCGATCTTGGTGGGCGCGTCGTGCTGCCCGGCTTCACGGACGCGCACGTCCATTGGTGCACCCATGCCTTGATGCGACGCCAGCTGGCGCTGGAACCTGCCATGAGTCTGGCCGACGTGTTGCGGGTCGTCCGCGTGGAGGCCGCCCGGACGCCGGCCGGACAGTGGATCGTGGGCCGCGGCTGGGACCACGCCGACTGGGCCGGCTGGCCGACCGCCGCGGACCTCGACGCGAGCGCGCCACACCACCGCGTGGCGCTCACGCGCGTCGACGGCCACGTGGTGTGGCTGAACTCGGCCGCGCTGGCCGCCGCGGGCGTTGGCCCTCACACACCGGACCCACCGGGCGGCGAGATCGTGCGGCATGCCGGTCAGCCGACCGGGGTGCTCAAGGAGAACGCGCTGCGCCTGGTGACGGAGGCGGTCCCGGAGCCGGAACCCGCCGAACGGCAGGCGGCCATGGTCGACGCCTGGACCGACGCCTGGAGCCTGGGGATCACGGGTTGCCACGACATGGGGTTCCGGGACACGGCGCTGTTCCGCGACCTGTCGACACTACGGGAGGCCGGTGATCTGGGCCTGCGCTTCGTCTGGTATTTCCCGCGCTCCATGCTGGACGAGGCCATCGGCCTGGGGTTGTCCAGCGGCCTGGGCGACGAGTGGCTCCGCCTGGGCGGCCTGAAGCTCTTCTTGGACGGGACCTTGGGCTCGCAGAGCGCGGACATGCTGGAGCCGTACGAGGGCCAGCCGGACAACATGGGACTCGCCACGTTGGAGCCCGAGGAGCTGACGGCGCTCGTGACGCGCGCGGCCGCCGCGGGCATTGCCAGCGCCATGCACGCCATCGGCGACGCCGCCAACCGCAAGGCGCTGGACGCCCTGGCCGCCCTGGGAGCGGACCGGAGCCCGCTGCGCCACCGCATCGAGCACGCCCAGTTGCTCCATCCGGAGGATGTGGCCCGTTTCGCCCGTCAGGACGTCGTGGCGTCCATGCAGCCGATTCACGCCACCTCCGACATGGCTCTGGCCGACCGCTGGTGGGGTGACCGAGCGGCCGGCGCCTACGCCTGGCGATCGCTTCGGGACAGCGGGGCACGGCTGGCCTTCGGCTCCGATGCACCCATCGAGCCGCTTCACGTGTTCGCCGGAGTCCACGCAGCGGTCACGCGCTGCGCGGCCGGCGGCGATCCGCCCGGCGGCTGGCGGCCGGAGCAGCGGCTGACCGTCTTGGAGGCGCTCGAGGCCTACACGCTGGGACCGGCCGTGGCCGGCGGCCAGGAGCACATTCTGGGAACGCTGGCCGTGGGCAAGGCGGCCGACCTCATCGTACTCGACGGCGATCCCGTGACCATGGCTCCGGCCTTGCTCGCGCACGTCCGCGTGCGGGCGACCATGATCGAAGGTGTCTGGGTCTGGCAGGCCCCCGACGTGGACTTCGGCGGGCCGCGGCATACGACGTGACACCGGCCGGCGTTGTCTAGCGTGGTCGCGCCCGGCCCGGCGGCGGCGGGCCGTGACCGGACGGCGGTCGTGGTGCTGATTCTCGGCATCGCGGCCGTGAGCACCGCCGCCACCCTGATCCGTCTTGCCGACGCTCCGGCGCTCACCGTGGCCGCCTGGCGGATGCTGTTCGCCACGGCATTGCTGGCGCCGTTCGCGCTGCGAACGCTCCCTCGGGATCTGCCCGCGCTCGAGCCGGCGGACATGCGGCGCATGGCCCTGGCCGGCGTCTGTCTGGCATTGCACTTCGCGTTGTGGATCGCGTCCCTCGACTACACGAGCGTCGCCAGCTCCGTGGTGCTGGTGACCACCAGCCCGCTGTGGGTCGGCCTGGCCGCCCCGCTGGTGCTGGGCGAGCCGGTCCCGCGCCCCGTGGGCACCGGCATCGTCGTGGCCTTCGTGGGCGCCGTCATGATCGGCGGCGGTGACCTGGCCATCACCCCGCGGGCGCTACTGGGCGATCTACTGGCGATGGGGGGAGCGGTGGCGGCGGCGGCCTACTTCCTCATCGGACGCGGCGTCAGGCCTCGCGTCGGCCTGCTCACGTACGTCACCCTCGTCTACGGCACGGCCGCCGCAACACTCGCCATCGTGGCGCTGGCAAGCGGAGCGCCCATGTCCGGGCTGCCCGCGGCCACCTGGATCGCGCTGGCGCTGCTCGGCGCCGTGCCGCAGGTGCTGGGTCACTCCAGCTTCAACTGGGCTCTTGGGCGCCTGTCGGCCACGTTCGTGGCCGGTACGGTGCTGGGAGAGGCGGTCGGCAGCACGTTGCTGGCTTGGCTCGTGCTCGGCGAGACCGCTCCGGCGTCCGCGCTGGCCGGCGGGACCGTGGTGCTGGCCGGCCTGCTGCTGGCCGTCCGGGGCGAGTCCGCGCTGCGGGCAGCCGCCAGGCGCACCCGCGCGGGCAGGCACCCAGCCGGACCGCCGGAACGGTCCGGCCGGCGGACGCCACCCTCGTAGCGCCCCATTCTGGCGCGCGCGCCAACGCGGGTCTACACTGCCGCCGTGCCGCTGTCCACCGTCGTGGCCGAGACGCGATTGAGGGTCCGCTACGCCGAGACCGACGCCATGGGCATCGCCCACCACTCGGCGTACGTTCCCTGGCTGGAGGTCGGCCGTGTCGAGTGGCTGCGCGCCCTTGGCGTGAGCTACGCGCAGCTCGAACGAGACGGCTATGCCCTGCCCGTGATCGAGGTCCGGCTGCGCTACGTGCGGCCCGCGCGCTTCGACGACGCCCTTATCGTGCGCGCGGCCCTGGCAAGCATACGCAGCCGCGAGGCTCAGTTCGTGTACGAGGTCTTGTCGGACGAGGAGCGGCCCTTCCAGCTGGCCAACGGGATGACGCGCCACATGTGCCTGCTGCGCGGCAACGTGGCGCGGCTGCCCGATGCGCTCCTGGAGGCCGTTCGCCGGGCCGAACAGGGGGCGCGGGCAACGCTTGGCGTCGCTCCCTGACCGTCGCCGTCCGTTGCCGGTACCCGGCTGCGGCACACCCCGCTACGCTCGGACTGCCGCAGCCAAGTACTCCCCCGGGCAACGCCCCCGGGGCGCCGGCCTGCGGCGGGCCGTAACCCCGACCGCGTCGGGGAGGTGCCCTCCGCAAGACCCCCACCGTGTCCCGGCCCGCGGTGGTCCGTGTTGCGGCGCTTCCGGGACGGGACCCTAGACCTGCCCGTCCGTCCGGGAGCCCAACGCGCCGCTGTGTTGATCGATCGCGAGCAGCGCCTGATCCACGGCCGTGTTGCGCGCCAGAGCAAGCTCGCTGCTCAGCATGGTACGGGCCTGATCGTAGAGGCGCTGCTCCGTGGGCGAGTACGTCCGATCGCGCCCGCGGTGTGCCATGTCGCGCACAACACGCGCCAGCGACTCGGCCGTCCCCTCGCGCAAGCGCTCGTGGATGTGCGCCTGGCGCGCCTTGAAATCCTCGGGCAGCACGTCCGCGTCGCCGTCGAGGATGTCCAGGATGCACGGCCAGGCATCGGGCGCCAGCACCAACCGCAACCCGATCTCGTCCGCCATGCGCACCGGCACCATCAACCGCATGTGTTGGACGGCCAACTCGATCACGTAGTAGCGGTTGAACTCATCGAGCAGATCGCTCTGCTCCACCGCCGCGATGACCCCCGCGCCGTGATGCGGGTGAACCACCTTGTCGCCGACCTTGTACACACAGGGCTCCTTGGTCCCGACGCCTGGCCACCACAACCGCCACGGCTCAACCGAGCGGCACCACATCCACCGCCTGCGGGCCGCGCGGGGTGCGCGCCACCTCGTATTCCACCTGTTGTCCCTGAACGAGCGGCGGGCTGCCCCCGGTCAGAACGGCCGTGGAGTGCACGAACAACTCGTCGCCGTCCTCCGGAGCGATGAAGCCAAACCCACGATCGTCGTCGAACCACTTCACCGTGCCGAGCTGCCGCACGCGCAACTCGGTCTGCACCGGCGGATCCGAACGCCGTGACCGTCCCTTGGTCCGCGCGGGGCGCGGACCGGCCGCTCGCCTCTCGCCGGCCGGGAACTGCTTCCCTCCGTCCCCGGCCTTCGGTCGCACCGCCGGTGGGTGCCGGACCTCGGCCTCCACCGCCCCGCCCGTGCTCTCGTCGCCGCCGTCCCCCTCGCGTGCCGATCCGGAAAGCCTGACGTCCGCAGCACGACAGTCGCTGCAGAACACCGGTGCCTCCCGCGGCAGCCCCTTGGCGGCGCGGGCGCGCTGCTCGCGCACCGTGAACACGAACTGGTTGCCGCACGCCGCACAACGCACCAGCTCGTCTCGATATGCCATTGTGCCCTCGGTTCCCGCCTCGCGGCCCCACTCGTGGCTCTGACGCGCCATGGGCGCATCACCACCGCGGTCCGCCGCTCACTATAGGCCACGCGCGCCTACGGCTGTTCCTCTTCGTCTTCCTCGTCTTGCTCTTCGCCGTCCCGGACCTCGGCCTCCATGTCGAAGGCATCGCTCTCATCGACGTCCACGACGTCCGCGACTTCCGCGACTTCCGCGACTTCCGCGACTTCCGCGTCGTCCGCGACTTCCACGACGTCCGCGACGTCCGCGTCGTCCGCGACGTCCACGACGTCCGCGACGTCCACGACTTCGGCGACTTCGGCGACTTCCGCGGCACCACCCTCAAGCGCGTCGTCCGTCTCCGCCTCCGGCTGCGTCTCGTCTTGCTCCGTGGGCACCTCGTCCGACGCCTCCACCTCGACCGGTGCTTCCGTCTCGGCGGTCGGCTCGAGAGCTTCGGTGACCTCGGGCTCCGCCTGCGGCGGCGCCTCCCCGGCCTCCTCGCCGCTCACGGGCTCCTCGTACCGGGCCTGCGGCTCGTCAATCGTGCGCAGGTGGTGCGGCACGCGGCGTATGCTCAAGCCCACCCGCTGCCTATCCGGCTCGATGGCGATGATCTCCACGGTGACCCGTTGACCGGGTCGGACCGCTTCCCGCGGGTGCTCCACGTGCCCATCGGACAGCTCCGAGATGTGGATCAGCCCCTCGAGCCCGTCCTCCAGCCGGGCGAAGGCCCCGAACTTCGCCAGGTTGGACACGGTGGCCTCGACGAGCTCCCCGATGTAATGCTCCTCCTCCACCGTTGCCCATGGGTCGCTCTGCAGGCGCTTCATGCTGAGACCGATGCGCTTGCGATCCCGATCCACGTTCAGCACGTAGACGTCGACTTCCTGGCCCACGCGCACGACGTCGCGCGGATGCCGGCCCCGCTCGTGCGTCAGTTCCGACACGTGCACGAGGCCGTCCGCACCGCCGAGGTCCACGAACACCCCAAAGTCGGCGACCGAGCTTACCCGTCCACGGCGGACCTCACCTTCCTGGAGCTGATCCAGGAGCCGCTTCTTCTGCTCGGAACGCCACTCCCGTACAGCCAGGCGCTCGCTCATGATGAGCCGGCGCTTGCGTCGACTGACCTCGATGACCTTGACCGCGATGCGCTCGCCCACCAGGTCGGTCAAGCCTTGCGCCACGGCATCCGGATCGTTGATGGAGGCCAACCGCACGAGGTGACTGCGCGGTATGAAGCCCTGCAGGTTGTAGAAGCCCACAAGGGCGCCGCCCTTGTTCTGCCCCACCACCTCGAGCTCCAGGATGTCGCCGGCGTCCATGAGCTCGTGCGCGCGGCTCCAGTCGGCCAGCGCACGCGCCTGGGAAAGCGAGACCAGCACGCCCCCCTCGCGACCCTCCGGCCGCAGGACGATGGCTTCGATCTGGTCACCCACCGCGATCTCGTCCAGCACCGTGCGCGGCAGCCTGACCAGGTCGCTGCCCGGCACGATGCCCTCCTGCTTGGCGCCTATGTCGAGGATGAGCTGGCTCTCGTCCTTGCGCAGCACGGTGCCGGTCACAAGGTCGCCACGCTGCAGCGACTCGGGCATGAAGTCGCCCTCGGCAAGCAGCTGCTCCATGGACATGGGCTCGTCCTGCTCGGGCGTGGCGTCCGCACCGATCGCGGCGTCCCACTCCTCGTCCTGCTCCGGCTCGCCCTCGGCGACATCGGGCGCATCCTCCTCCCATTGGGAAGCGCCCGATGGAGCATCCTCCGAACGCGCCTCCACAGGAGGTGGTGCCGAGTCCTCCGCGGGCCCGGCCTCCTCCAACGGACGCGGCTGGCCAGCCTCGTCCGATGGCCCGGCGTCCGCCAGCGACGACTCCTCCGTTCCGGCCGCGGCCTGAGCCGCCGCGAGATCGGCGTCGCTCGGCGCGTCGATCTGGTCCGTCTCGTGCTGAGCGGTCATCTCGTCTGGCGTGCTCTCGTGCGCCGTGGTCTCCTCCGGCACATCGCCGACGCCCGTCTCGCGGTCGGTCGGCACGTCACGCTCTGGGTCAACAACTGGCACTGCGTTCGGGGCGTCCACTAGTCGTCGTCATACTCCTCGCTGGCGTCGGCGTCATCTTCGAGCTCGTCCGGATCGTCGACCAGAGCGTCCTCTTCCTCCAAGTCCAGGTCGTCGTCCGCGTCCTCGAAGTCCTCATCGTAGTCGTCGAAGTCGCTCGCCTCGTCCTCGTCGTCGTCCTCGTCCTCGTCGTCGTCCTCGACCTCGTCCTCGGTGTCGTCGGCGACCACCTCGTCGTCGGCCAGATCGGTCACTTCGTCCACGTCCCCGTCCAGATCGGCCGGCAACCCGGCGTCGTCCTCGGTATCCGCGCCCGCCAGACCGACATCGTCCAGCAGCGTCAGGCGATCCAACTCGAGATCGTCCTCGAGCAGCTCGGCGAGGGCCTCCTCGGACAAGTCGAGCTCGAACGCCTCGTCATCACCCGATCGATCATCGTCCGCCAACTGCCGGTGCCGGAAGCCCGTGCCGGCGGGGATGAGCTTACCAATGATCACGTTCTCTTTCAAGCCGACCAGGCGATCGGTCTTGCCCTCGATCGCGGCCCGCGCCAGGATGTTGATGGTGTGCTGGAAGCTGGCGGCACTAAGGATGCTCTCGGTCTCCAGCGACGCCTTGGTGATGCCGAGGAGCAGCGGCTGGAACGTGGCGGGCCGCCCGTCCTCGGTGAGAATGCGAGCGTTGAACTCCTCGATGGCGGCGCGCTCCACGTGATCTCCGGGGAGCAGCTTGGTGTCTCCGGGACGCAGGATGCGCACCTTGCTCAGCATCTCGCGGACGATGATCTCGATGTGCTTGTCGTTGATGGCCACGCCCTGCGACCGGTACACCTTCTGAATCTCGTCCAGCAAATACGTCTGCGTATCCTCTACGCCAAGTATGGTGAGAATCCGGTACGGATTCTGTGCACCTTCTGAAAGTTGCTGGCCGGCTTCGACCATATCGCCGTCTCGTACGCGCAGGCGCGCCCCGGCCGCGACCACGTACTCCTCGTCGCGCCGGACCTCGTGCCGCACGCGCACCATGCCGTCGGACACCTCCACCACGCCGCCCGCTTCGCACGCCACGGTCCGTCCGTCCTCGGACCGAGCGACCACGGTGCGCGCGGCGATCTCGTCACCGTCGGCGACCGCGACGTCGAGCCCGTCGGTCACATCGTACTCGTCCGTCTGGACCCGCACGTCGGTCACGCGGAGCGTCATGATCTCGCCCTCGCGATGGAGCGTCGCCCGTCCAGCGATATCCGCCAGGATGGCCTCGCCCTTCGGATTGCGGGCCTCGAACAACTCCTGGACGCGCGGCAGGCCGTGCGTGATGTCGCCGCCGCCACCCGTGGCCACGCCTCCCGTGTGGAAGGTGCGCAGCGTCAGCTGGGTGCCGGGCTCGCCGATGGACTGGGCGGCGATGATGCCCACCGCCTCGCCGATGTTCACCATGCCGCCCCGAGCCAGGTCGGCGCCGTAGCAGGTGGCGCAGATGCCGTGCCGCATGCCGCAGGTCAGCGGCGATCGCACGAGCACTGCCCCAAGGCCTGCCGCCTCGATACGCCCGAGCTCCGGATCATCCAGCAGGACGCCGTCCTCCACCAGCACCTCGCCCGTGGCCGGATCGACCACGGGGCCCTGGGTCGCGCGTCCGCGCAGCCGGTCGCGGAGGGGCTCCACCATCACCTGCTCGGTTCGCTCGCGCATCAAGATGCCGCGGCTGGTTCCGCAGTCCACGTCGTTGATGATGGCGTCCTGCGCCACATCCACCAGTCTCCGGGTCAAGTACCCGGCATCCGCCGTGCGAAGCGCCGTGTCCGCCAGACCCTTCCTGGCGCCGTGAGTGGAGATGAAGTACTCGAGCGCGGACAGGCCCTCCCGGAAGTTGGAGCGGATGGGCAGGTCGATGATCCGGCCCGAGGGATCGCCCATCAAGCCGCGCATGCCCGCCAGCTGTCGGATGGGGGTGAAGCCGCCCTTGGTGGACCCGCTGGCGGCCATCGTGCGAATGGAGCCGTGCGCCGGAAGCTCCTGACGCACCGCGTCGGTGAGCTCGTCCGTGGCCCGCGTCCACACTTCGATGGTGCGCACGTAGCGCTCTTCATCCGTGATCAGACCACGCCGGTACTGCTGGTTGAGCTCCAGCACGCGCTCGTCCGCGTCACCGATGATCCTGGCCTTGGCCGTGGGAACGGTGATGTCGTCAACGGCAATGGACAGACCGGAACGGGTGGCGTAGGTGAAGCCGACGTCCTTCATGGCATCCACCAACACCGCCGTGGCATCAGGACCCAGACGGGTGTATGCCTCCGCCACGAGCGTCTTGACCCCACCCTTGTCCAGCGGCTCCCCAGGATCGTAGAAGCGCAGCTCGTCCGGGAGGACCAGGTTGAAGAGCACGCGCCCCACGGTGGTGTCCACCACCTCCAGACGGGGCTCGTGGTCTGGATAGCGCTTGGCTCCTGGTCCGTAGTACGTGCTCACCAGGACCTTGATCGGTGCGTGAAGCGACACGTGACCCAAGTCGTACGCCAGCTGGACTTCGTCCGCATCCACGAAGGACTTGCCCGCGCCCGCCGCGTCCGGCCGCGAGATGGTGAGGTAGTACATCCCTAGCACCATGTCCTTCTGCGGCTCCACGATGGGCTCGCCGCTGGCCGGCTTGAGCAAGTTGCGCGTGGCCATCATGAGCTCGCGCGCTTCACGCTTGGCCTTCTCCGACAGCGGCACGTGAACGGCCATCATGTCGCCGTCAAAGTCCGCGTTGAACGCGGCGCAGACCAGAGGATGGATCTGGATGGCGTTGCCCTCCACCAGAATCGGCTGGAAGGCCTGGATGCCAAGCCGATGAAGGGTGGGGGCACGGTTGAGCAGCACCGGATAGTCCTGGATGATCTCCTCCAGCACCGTCCACACAACCGCGTCCATCTTCTCTATGAGCCGCTTGGCGCCCTTGACGTTATGTGCGTAGTTGTACTCCACGAGCTTGCGCATCACGAAGGGGCGGAACAACTCCAGCGCCATGCCCTTGGGCAGCCCGCACTGGCTGAGCGACAACTGCGGCCCGATCACGATCACCGACCGACCGCTGTAGTCCACGCGCTTGCCCAGTAGGTTGCGGCGGAAACGGCCCTGCTTTCCCTTCAGCATGTCCGACAGGCTCTTCAGCTTGCGGCGGCCGCGCGCCGACACCGCCTTGCCGCGGCGCGAGTTGTCAATCAGTGAGTCCACCGCTTCTTGGAGCATCCGCTTCTCGTTGCGGATGATGACATCCGGCGCACCGAGCTCCAACAAGCGCTTGAGACGGTTGTTGCGGTTGATGACGCGCCGGTACAGGTCGTTGAGGTCGGACGTGGCAAAGCGACCACCGTCGAGCTGCACCATGGGACGCAGGTCGGGCGGGATGACCGGCAGCACCTTGAGGATCATCCACTCCGGCCTATTGGCGGAGCGCCGCAATGCCTCCGCTACCTTCAACCGCTTGGTCGCCTTCCGGCGGCGCTGCTTGGAGCGCCCGTGCATGATCTCCTCGCGCAACTCGCGAGACAGCTCCACCAGGTCCATCTTGCTCACGATGTCGTACAGGGCCTCGGCTCCCATGCCCGCGTGGAACACCGCGCCCCAACGGTCCTTGAGGTCCCAGTACTCGGCCTCCGTGAGAAGCTGCATCTCCTGGATGGCGTTGAGCCCGGCAACCGCGTCCCGGAACGCTACCTCGTATTCGGCCACCTCGGCTTCGGCGCGAGACTCGGCTGCCAGCACCTGCTCCTCAACCGACCGCATCAGGCGGTCGCGCTCCGCCTCGTAGTGCGCGGAGGCGCCCCGCGTGGCCTCATCCGCCTCGGTCTGCAGATCGCTGAGCCTGGCCTGGAGCGCCTCGTTGAGCCGCTCCAGATGCTCGGCCGATACGCTCTCTCCCTTCTCGGCCAGGGCCAGTTCCAGCGGCTCGAAGACCAGTGCCTTGCTCGCAGCCTTGCCCCGTAGCTTCTTGAGCGCCTTCTGCATCTCTGCCGCCGCCGCCATCAACGCACTGGATTCCTGCTCCAGAGCGCTGTTGGCCACCTGCCGCTGTGCCTCCACTTCCTGCCGCAGTCCGCCCAGCGCCTCGTCAACCTGTCCGCGAAACGCCGCGGCAATGCTGGCCGCCGTCTCGCGGCGGGCGGCCACCTGCGCCAGATGCTCCTCTTCGAGGCGCTTCAGGACGCGCGATCGCTCGTCGGAATCCACCGCGGTGACAATGTACTGCGCAAAGTACAGCACGCGGTCCAGGTTGCGGCGGGAGATGTCCAGCAAGATGCCCAAGTAGCTGGGAACGCGCCGCGTGTACCAGATGTGCGCCACCGGGCTGGCGAGGTCAATGTGCCCCATGCGCTCACGCCGGACGCGCGCACGCGTTACCTCCACCCCGCACTTGTCACAGACAATGCCGCGGTAGCGGATCTTCTTGTACTTGCCGCAGTAGCATTGCCAGTCCTTGGTGGGACCAAAAATGGCCTCGCAGAACAGACCGTCCTTCTCGGGCCTGAGCCGCCGGTAGTTGATGGTCTCCGGCTTGGTCACCTCACCGTGCGACCACGCCCGTATCTCCTCCGGAGATGCCAGGCTGATGCGGATGGCGTTGAAGTCCTTGATTTCCAACGGCGTCTCCCCTGAATCGGCCACGACTGCCACCCCTGGAAGCCCTTGCCGCCCGGGCTTTCCGCAGGACCCGACGACATTTAGCAGAGCCTCAACAGCCGCGCCGTCGCGCTCACATGACGACCGCCGGGCGTGCGCTTCCCTGTGCCCGGCACAACGGGCGCCGCAACTCGGATGGCGTCATGACGGGTGGACACCGACCAGGCGGCGACGCCCTCGGAGCCCCCGTCACGGAACACAAACACCGGCGACAGCGCGGCCGCCCCGCCTAATCATAGCCCGGCCTCCACCAGTCGCAAATCGCAACGGGCGGCCGCGCTTTGACTCCGCCCCCGGCCCTGCCTAGACTTGCCGGAATGTCGTCCGATCCGTCCCATGCGGCGCGTCGACGCGAGTTCCGCCCGGAGTCCACGCCGGTTCGCTGCCCGCGCTGTATGTCCACGTTCGCGGCCGAGGCGGTCACGATCGTTGACGCCGCTCACGCCGCGCATCGCGACGCGCTCCTCGCGGGACGGCTGAACACGACGGAATGTCCGGCCTGCGGCCTCGGCTTCGGCCTCGAGGCCCCGCTCCTGTACTACGACCTGGAGCGGGAGGTGGCGCTGGCTCTGGTTCCCGACGGCATGACGGCCGGCCGGGAGCAACACGAGCGCATCGTGGGCCGGCTCGCCAACCGCGTGATCGACGCGTTGCCGCCCGATCGCCGCAAGATGTACCTGCTGCAGCCACGCACGTTCTGGACCAGTCAGACCTTCATGGAAGCCGTCCTCGAGGCCAACGGCGTGTCGGCGGAGGACCTCGAACGAGCCCGCGCCACCGCCGAGCTCGTGGAGGAGCTCGCCGCGGCCGAGTCGCTGGAGGCCGTGCGCGTTCGACTGGAGGAGGTGGGAAGGGCCGACGACCGCTCCCTGCCGCGGATCGCCGAGGCCATGGCCGACGAAGCTCTCCAACGCGGCGATGACACACGCGCGGCGCGCATGACGGAGTTGCGCGAGCGGCTGGCCGCGATCGTGGGTCTGACCGCGCCTTCGGTGGAGACCCTCATCGACGTGCTCACACAGGCTCACGCCGCCGGCGAATTGGATGGCGCGGTGTCCGCCGTGCGCCCGGCCCTCGACTACGCCTTCTTCTCCGAGTTGACGCGCCGCATCGACGCGGCCGACGCCGAGCGCGCGCCCGTCCTGATCCGGCTGCGGTCCGAGCTCTTGGAGGCCATCGACGCCCACGACGCCGTGGTCACGGCCCAGATCGAGCGCGCCGGGGACACGCTGCGCGCCGTCCTTGGCGCCCAGGATCCCGTCGAGTCCGTCCGGCGGCGCGCCCGCGCCCTGGACAGCGCCTTCTTCTCCGTGCTGCAAGCCAACATGGAGGCGGCAGGAGCGGCAGGGAACCACGAGCATCGCCAGAGCCTCGAACGCGTCCGCGACGCCGCTCTCGGCGCGGTCGAGGAGGCCATGTCGCCGCGGCAGCGGCTGGTCAACCAACTGGCGCGCGCCGGCGACGCGGCCGAGCGCTCGCGGTGTCTGGACGCGGCCGCGGAGGTCCTGGACCGCACCACGCTGGACGCCGTGCGCAGCGCCTCGGCCGAGGCGCGCGCCGTTGGCGCCCTCGAGGTGGCCAACCGCCTGCGGGCCGCGGCGGACGAGGTGGCCGCTCGCATGGGCAGCGCGACGGGCCCGCCGCAGTGATCGTCCTGCCCCCGACCCGCCCCCCGCTGTCTCGGCGCTCCTCCGCCAACCGCGAACTGGCGTTTGGGCTGGTTCTGCTCGCGCTGCTCTGCGCGGGTCTGGTCCAGTACTCGCTCGGGTTCGCGTGCCGCGGCCGCACGTCGTGGCCCTGCCCCCCGGCGGGCGCGTCGCGCGATCGGTCAACGGCAACCATGACGCCCACACTCGAGGCCGATTGGCTGGTGCCGCCGCCCGTGCCGGTGCTCGTGCCCCCTCCCGATCAGGCCCACGACGGCGGCGTCCCGACCCAGTCCGGGATCCAAGAGTGGCCGTTCGCGACACCTGCAGGTGGCCTTGCGCCCGCGCCCGGCATGCCCGTCACAACGCCCGGCCCGGCCGATTGGGACGCAATGGACCCCGACCGACCTGGAAGCGGGAACGCGATACGGACGGAACCCTCCATGCCACCGGCGCCGCGCGCGCCCGATGACACGCCGACCGATGCGCGCGACGGCGGCGCCGGCATTGGGGAGTGGCCGGAGCCGCCTTCCCAGGCCACCGCCTATCCGCTGGACAGGGGCTCCGTGGGCGCCGGCCTGGGCTACCCGTAGGCGGGAGGGACGCGCCCCGGATTGCGGAACCGCAGGCCGTCAGTCCAGAGTATGGCCGCGGATGACACGCAGTCCCACCATGCCCCCGCGGAAGTCGGGCCGGTTCCAGTTCCGGTAGGCGCAGCGGCCCGAGTCGCCGTTGAGCGGCCAGGCGCCACCGCGGACCACGCGCGGCGCCCTGCCGCCCTCGAGGAACTCGCGTCCGTCCGAGGTGTGGTACGGATAGGGAGTGGGGCGCGAGTTGCACCACTCCAGCACGTTGCCGGTCACGTCGTCCAGGTTGTACGGACTGGCGCCGGCGGGGTACATGCCGACGGGCGTGGTGCCGCCGATCCCGCCTTCGGCCGTATTGCAGAGGTTGGGGAAGAACGCGTCACCCCACGGGAACCGCCGCTGCGGCATGGGGTTGGGCCGCGACCTGCGGCGATCCAGGAACCTCCCGCCGCGAGCCGCCTTCTCCCACTCCGCCTCGGTCGGCAGGCGCACCAACTCGCCGGGCCGCAGCGCGCCCGAGGCGGTCATCCGCCGCGTCAACCAGCGGCAGTAGGCCTGTGCCTCGTGCCAGCACACACCGACCACCGGGTGGTTCGGCCGTCGGGCCGCGTTGCGCCAGTAGTGCGGCGCCGTGACGTCGCCCGCCGTCCGCCAGCGCCAACCTTCCGGCAGCCAGAGGTCCTCCTGCTCGTACGCGCCCTCGTCCACGAACATGGCGAAGGCCTTGTTCGTCACCGGGTAGCGCCCGATGGCGAACGACGGCACCTCCACCTCGTGCTGCGGCAGCGCGTGGGTAGCCGCCTCCGGTTCCAGCGGGGCGGCGCCCATGACGAACGATCCCGCCCCCACGTCCACGAACGGGCCGCCTGCATCGGGATCGCCCAGCCGCTGGTCGCCGATGCGGCCCAGAGCGGTGCCGATCCGGTTGCAGGCGTCCGCGCCCTGACGGAGGTCGGTCAGAGCGAAGAGCAGCCGGTCGTAGGCCAGCGGACCGATCCCGGCCAGCTCGGCCTCCGCCGCTGCCGCGGCCTCCGGGTCGTCGGACCCAAGAACGCCCACCAGTTCCGCCACCCGCGTCAGCAAGCCCGGATCTACAGCCGTGTCCTCGTCGGAGCCGGGGTGCAGTCCAGTCGGATCGGTGGCCATGAGCTCCTCCTTGGTGGGCGCGGGCGCGGAGGCGGGCATTATAACAAAGCACCCGGTTCGGTGCGACCGCCAGGTGCCGCACAGCGGCTTGCCCGCACCCGGACGCCGTGCGGCCGTTGGCGGCAGGCGCTGCTACCATAGCGCGGTGCACGAGGCCATCGAGACCGAGGTGTTCCGTCACCGCGTGACGGCGGTGGCGGAAGCCATGGGCGCCACGCTGCGCCGGGCGGCCAGTTCCCCCAACATCAAGGAACGCGCGGACTTCTCGTGCGCCGTGTTCGACGGACGCGGCCGCATGTTGGCCCAGGCGGCCCACATCCCCGTGCATCTGGGTGCCCTGCCCACCAGCGTGGCCGCGGCCCGCCATGCCGCGCGGACCTGGTCGCCCGGCGACATCATGGCGCTGAACCACCCGTTTCTGGGCGGCAGCCACCTCCCCGACATCACAACGGTCTCCGCGGTGTTTGCCGCGGACGCGGGCCGCCCGGCGTTGTTCCTCGCCACCCGTGCCCACCACGCCGATGTCGGTGGCAGCGCACCCGGCTCCATGGCCATGGCCGGCGACCTCTTTGGCGAGGGCCTCGTCCTGCCGCCGGTGCGACTGGTGCGCGGCGGCACGGCGGACCGCGATCTGCTGGCCGTGCTGTGCGCCAACTCCCGCACTCCGGACGAGCGTCTCGGTGATCTGGAAGCACAGGTGGCCGCGCATCGGGTCGGCGAACACAGGCTGCGCGAGCTGCTGGCGCCGTCGGCGGCCGCGTTCCAACGGACAGCCGCCGCCCTTCTCGCCTACTCAGAGCGGCGCACCCGCGCTGCCCTGGCCGCGTTCCCAGCCGGAACGTACCGCTTCCGTGATCTTCTGGAGTCGGATGGTCGCGGTGGCGAGGACCTGCCCATCGCCGTGGCCGTGACCCTGGCCTCCGGCGGCATGCGGGTGGATTTCGCCGGCACGGCCGCCCAGGTCCGGAGCGGGGTGAACATGCCGCTGGCCGTGACCCGCTCGGCGGTGTACTACGTACTGGCGTGCCTCGCGGGCGACGTGCCGGTGAACGCCGGGGTGTTCCGCTGCGTCCGTGTCTCCGCTCCGCCCGGCAGCCTGGTCAACGCGCGGCCACCGGCCGCCGTGGCGGCGGGCAACGTCGAGACGAGCCAGCGTGTCGTGGATGTCCTGATCGGCGCCCTGGCCCAGGCGTCACCCCAGACCATGCCGGCAGCCAGCCAGGGGACGATGAACAACATCACCATCGGCGGCCTCGACTCTCGCTCCGGCCGCCCGTTCACGTACTACGAGACCGTTGCCGGCGGAGCCGGTGGCGGCCCGAAGCGATCCGGCGCGTCGGCCGTTCAGGTGCACATGACCAACACGCGGAACACCCCCGTGGAAGCCGTGGAGACATCGTTCCCCGTCCGCGTCGAACGGTACGCAGTCCGGACCGGTTCCGGCGGGACGGGCCTCCATCCCGGCGGCGACGGCGTCGTTCGCAGCCTGCGGCTTCTCGTTCCGGCGCGGATCACGGTAATCGCGGAACGGCAGCGGGTGGCGCCGTGGGGGCTGGCCGGCGGTGCGGCCGGCGCCGGCGGCTACGCGCTCCTCGAGGATCAGCGCGGCCCACGCCGCCTGCCCGCCAAGGCCTCGTTGGACGCGGCAGCCGGCACCATCCTGCACGTGGCCACGCCCGGTGGGGGAGGATGGGGGGTGGCGTCAGCCGAGCAGGCGCGGAAGCAAGTACAGGATGACGAGCAATGACGCCGCCCACGCCAGCACATCGAGCAGGAGGGGAGCATCCGACAGCAACATGTCCTCGGGAGTTCCGCCTTCGCCCTGCACGTGGACCAGGTAGAGGTACCGGAACACCGCGTACAGCACGAACGGAATGGTGAGCAACAGCATGTTGGCGGAGATGCCCGGCGGTCGAGCCGGCGACTCGATGGCGTACAGGGAGTAGGTGACGATGGTGGCCGTGGCCGCGATCACGATGAAGTGGTCCAGCAGTTCCATCGTGTACTCGCACAGGCTGGGCCGGTGGTCCCCGGCCGCTTCCGCGAGCACCCAGAGCTCGTGGCGCCGCTTCGAGAAGCCCTGGAACAACGCCAGGAAGATCACCGACAGATACAGGTACGGCGAGATCGGGCTGTCGATGGCCGCCCCGCCGGCCAGAACGCGCAGCACGAAGCCGCCGGCAATGGCCAGCACCTCCAGGATGACCATGTGCTTCAGGACCACCGTGTACGAGACCTGCAAAAGCAGGTACGCCACGATCACCCAGCCCAGAAGCGTGTTCACCATAAAGCCGCCCACGAGGCCGATCAGGGCGAGCAGCGCGGCGCTCCACGCCGCCGCCGCGGGCTGCAACTCACCGGCCGCCAAGGGCCGGTGCCGCTTCACCGGATGGAGCCTGTCCTGCCGAACGTCCACCAGATCGTTGACCAGGTACACGGCGCTGGACACGGCGCAGAAGAGCACGAACGCGGCCGCGGCAGCCATCGTGTCGTCCGGTTGGCCCAGCTTGCCCGTCAGCACCAGGGCCGCCAACACGAACACGTTCTTGGTCCACTGGCGCGGGCGCAACGCCACGACCAGGGCGATAAGCGGCGGGCGACGCCGGCGCCGGGGCGGTTCCACGGCGGGTGATTATAGACGGCCCCGCAGCACCCGCAAAGGTCGCTGCGGGGCATGAAGACCAGGCTGGACGCGCTGCTTGTGGAGCGTGGCCTGGCAGAGAGCCGCGCGCGCGCACAGGTGCTCGTCCGCGCCGGCCATGTCACCGTGAGTGGCCGGCGCGAGGACAAGCCCGGGACCCTGGTGCCGGCGGACGCCGCCGTCGAGGTCCGCGCCACGGAGCGCTACGCCAGCAGGGGCGCCCACAAGCTGGTCGGCGCCCTGGATGCCTTCGGGATCAGTCCGGCCGGCCTGGCGTGCCTGGACGTGGGCGCTTCCACGGGCGGCTTCACCGATGCGCTGCTGCAGCGCGGCGCCCGAGTCGTGTTCGCCGTGGACGTAGGCCGCGGGCAGCTGGCTTGGCGCCTGCGTCAGGATCCGCGCGTGGTCAACCTCGAGCGTACGGACGTGCGGGCGTTGGGTGCCCTGCCCGAGCCGGCGGGCCTGGCCGCCGTGGACGTCTCGTTCATCTCGCTGCGCCTGGTGCTGCCGCCCATCGGCGCCCTTCTCGCCGCCCGGGCCCCGGTCCTGGCCCTGGTGAAGCCGCAGTTCGAAGCCGGCCGTGGACGCGTCGGCCGCGGCGGCATCGTGCGCGACCACGGCGTGCACCGCGCGGTACTGGAGCACCTGGCCACCTGGCTCGCGGATCACGGCTGGTGCGTCCTCGACGCCGCCCCTTCACCAATCACCGGCGCTGCTGGAAACCGCGAGTTCTGGCTCTCTCTGCGCCGGCAACGCGACCAGCCGGACGGGCTGCAGGCCCAGCAGATCCTCGCGCGCGCCTTCCGCGACCGTGGAGCTGGAACGCCGGACTGCCAGAGAGGCTCTGCCCCTCTGGCAGTCTGACCGCTTCAGGCTTCACCCCAACGGCCTGGGGAGGCGCCCTCTGAAGGACACCACCGTGTCCCGTGCCGAGAGATGGATTTGTGCGGGAACTTGCAGGACGGAACCCTAGCGCTTCGTGTACTGCGGCGCCTTCCGAGCCCGCTTCAGTCCGGGCTTCTTGCGCTCCTTCTCACGCGGGTCGCGCGTCAGGTAGCCGCCACGCCGCAACGCGGCCCGCAAGTCGGGGTTGAGGCGCACCAGAGCACGCGCCAGGCCCTGACTGACCGCTCCGGCCTGGCCGGTGATGCCACCCCCGTGCACGACGGCGGTCACGGTGTACGAGCCGAGGCCGGCCACCACCAGGGGGCCGACGACAGCCTGCCGGTCTCGCGACCGGTCGAAGAAGCGCTCCATGGGCTGGCCGTTCACGATCACCGCGCCCTCTCCGCCCGGGTAGAGCCTAACCTGGGCTGCCGCGGTCTTGCGTCGACCGACACCGTAGTAGTACTCGCCGTCCGTGGTCATGATCCAGCCTCCTCGGGCTGCGGGGCGGCCCCGCCGGCCACCATGTCCGGCGGAAGCGGCTTGGGACGCTGGGCCGCGTGCGGGTGGTCGGGTCCGGCGTAGACCTTGAGCTTCCGGAACACCTGCCGGCCCAGACGGTTGCGCGGCAGCATGCCCTTGACCGCCAGGCGCACCACCCGGTCCGGCGTCTTGGCCAGCACTTCCTCCAGCGTCTGCTCCCGCAGGCCACCGGGGTAACCCGAATGCCTGTAGTACATCTTCTGGGTGAGCCGCTGTCCGGTCACGGCGATCTTCTCGGCATTGACGACCACCACGTAGTCGCCCAGGTCCAGGTGCGGCGTGAACTGCGGCTTGTGCTTGCCACGCAAGATGGATGCCACCCGCGACGCCAGACGACCCAGGATCTGCCCGTCAGCGTCCACCACCCACCAGCTTTGCTCGATGTCCGTAGCCCTAGGTGTATAGGTCTTCACCAGTCTCTCCCTCACACCGCGGATGGTCCCACGGTTCGTCCTCGGGCGGATAGCGCACCGCCACCAAAGTCAGCCCTCGCGCCGCTGCGCGGCGCGGCACCGGCGCTTCCGGCGAGCGCTCCAGATTCTCCCGCGCGGCCGCCAGCGGAACCCGGCCGTGTCCGATGTCCAGGAGCAGCCCGACCATGCGCCGCACCTGATGCCGAAGGAAGGCGTCGGCCTCGAACTCCATGACCAGGCGCCGACCGTCCGAGCGCACCAGCACCGCTTCCAGTCTCCGTACCGTGGATCCGCCGCGGTACATCGGGTGACCGAAAGCGCCAAAGTCGTGCCATCCCAGCAGATGTCCCGCTGCCTCGGCAACGGTCGCCACATCGACGGCCGAGCGGATCCCGGCCACGTCGTATCGCTCCAGCGGCCGGCGGTCCCGCCCCACAACCGCGACGTAGCGGTAGCGCCTGGCGACCGCGCTGTGCCGCGCGTGGAAGCCGGTGCCGGCCACGGACATGGCGCGCAAGGCAACGTCGTCCGGCAAGACCGCCCCGACGGCCCGCCGCAACTCGGCCACCGTTCGCAGCCACGGCGTGTCGAAGTGCGCTACCTGTCCCAACGCGTGCACGCCGGCATCCGTCCTGCCGGCTCCGACAACGCGGGCCTGAAAGCCCGTGACCCGCTCGATCGCCGCCTCGACCTCGGCCTGGACCGATCGCCCACGCGGTTGACGTTGCCAGCCCGCGAAGGCCGTGCCGTCGTACGCCAGCAGGCACCGCAGCCTCATGGCCCGTGCCCGTGCCGCCTAGTCCACGATTTCGATGTAAACCATGGGGGCCGCGTCGCCCTTGCGCGGTCCCAGCTTGACGATCCGGGTGTAGCCGCCCGGGCGGTCTTCCATGTCCGGGCCAATGACGTGGATCAGCTTCTCCACCACCGACCGATCGTGAATCTCGCGCATTATGAGGCGCCGCGCATGCAGGTCACCACGCCGAGCGAGCGTGATCAGGCGCTCCGCCTCCGGCCGAATGGCCTTGGCCTTGGTCTCGGTGGTCCTGATGCGCTCCCGCCTGAACAACTCGGCCATGAGATTGCGGAACATGGCCCGTCGATGGGCGCTGGAGCGCCCGAGCTTGAACCCAGCCTTGGCGTGGCCCATCGGCTACTCATCTCCCTCGTCTTGGTCGGCAGCTCCGTCCGGCTCTGCCGCCGACGTGACCACGTATTCGTCGAGTCCCTTCCGCACCAGGGCTTCCTTCACCTCGTCCAGCGACTTCTGCCCGAAGTTGCGGATGACCAGCATCTCCTCATCGCCCTGAGCCATGCGCTCCAGGATCTCGCCCACCCTGGACAGGCCGGCTCGCTTCAGGCAGTTGTACGCCCGCACGGACAGATCCAACTCCTCGATGGCGGTCTCGTAGACGGCCATGGGAATGCCCGTGGCGGCAGACGCGTCCTCCGGCTGGACATCCGCGTCGCCGAACGACGCGATGGTCTTGAACTGCTGCACCAGCACCGCGGCCGCTTGGCGCAGTGCCTCCACCGGCGCCAGCGTGCCGTCCGTCCAGATGTCGAGCACCAGGCTGTCGTAGTCCGCCAACTGCCCCACGCGCGTCTTGGTCACGTTGAAGGCGACCCGTCGCACCGGGCTGAAGATCGCGTCTACCGGCAGCTCGCCGATCGCCAGCTTGTCGCGCTCCTCCGCGGGCGAGTACCCGCGGCCGCGATGCACCGCCAACTCCATGTGCAGCTCGGCGTCATGAGAGTCCAGCGTGAGGATGGGCTGCTCCGGATTGGCGATCTCCAGGTCCGGCGGCAACTGGATATCGGCGGCCGTCACCAACCCTTCGCCTCGCGCCAACAGGGTCAGGCGCCATTCCGTTGCTGGTTCTTCGGCCAGTGGCCGCACGCGAACCTGTTTCAGGTTGAGGATGAGGCGCGTGGTGTCCTCCCGGGCATGCGGGATGACCGAGAACTCGTGATACACATCCGCAAGCCTGATGCTTGTGATGGCCGCGCCCTCCAGGCCGGACAGAAGCACGCGCCGCAGCGCGTTGCCCAGCGTCGTGCCGTGGCCGCCCTCCAACGGGCCGATCTTGATGCGGGCATACCGCTCGGTTGCGCGCACCACCTCGATGCGACCCTGCTCCGTCGTGCCGCCGTTGGCGTCCAGTGTCTCGATCACCACCGCTCGCTCCCCCTCGCCTCCTGCCGGAACCCAGTTAGACCCGTCGCTTCTTGCGGGGACGACAGCCGTTGTGTGGAATTGGGGTCACATCACGGATCACCGTTACCTTCAGGCCTGCCTGCTGCAGTGACCGGATGGCCGCCTCTCGGCCCGGTCCCGGGCCGCTGATGAACACCTCTACCTCACGCATGCCGTTGTCCATGGCCAGCCGGCTCGCCTTCTCGGCAGCCAGCTGCGCCGCGTAGGGCGTGCTCTTGCGCGAGCCCTTGAAACCCGCCGTGCCGCCACTGGCCCAAGTCACCGCGTTGCCGGCCGGGTCGGTGATGGTGATGATCGTGTTGTTGAAGGTGGCGCTGATGTGTGCCTGCCCCGAGGGCACGCTCTTGCGCACCGCACGGCGCCCGCCGCGCCGCGTTCCCACCGTTCGCCTGGTCATGCTCTGCCTCCCCGGATTCCACCCATCCTCGCCGCGGTGCCTTGCGCCTGGTTCGCCGCCAACCGCGGCCCCGGAACCGTCATCGCCCGGACTACTTCTTGGCCGACGACCGGCGCCGGCCCGGCACGGTGCGGCGCGCTCCGCGCCGCGTTCGCGCGTTGGTCCTCGTGCGCTGGCCGCGCACCGGCAGATTCCGTCGATGACGGAGGCCGCGATAGCAGCCGATCTCCTGCAGGCGCTTGATGTTCTGCTGGACCTCGCGCCGCAGATCGCCCTCCACCTTGATGTTCTCGTCGATGTACGCGCGCAGCCGCCTCACCTCGTCGTCGGTGAGCTCCTTGATGCGCGTGTTGCCGTCGACGCCGGCGGAAGACAGCACCTGCTGGCTCTTGGTGAGACCGATGCCAAAGATGTAGGTAAGCGCGATCTCCGAACGCTTGTCGCGCGGCAGGTCCACCCCTGCAATACGGGCCATGATCTCAGCTCCTCGCCGCTAGCCCTGGCGCTGCTTGTGCTTTGGGTTGCTGCAGATGACGTAGACACGGCCATGCCTACGCACGATCTTGCACTTCTCGCAGCGTCGCTTGACGCTGGGTCTGACCTTCATGACCTCCGCCCCTTTCCACCACGCCCCCGCCTCTCATGAGCACGCCAAACCATAAGCTTACTCCCCCGGCCGACGCTCACCAAACCGAACTCGGGCGCGCCTCACGACGAACGGAGCCCCGCTACCGCCAGGCGAAGACGCTCGCCCACCTCGCCAGGCGGGCCGTCGCCGTCCACCCGCGTCAAGCGGCCGCTGGTGCCGTAGAAGTCGATCACCGGCGCCGTGTCCCGATCGTACACGTCGAGTCGGTTGGCCACGGTCTCGGGTGTGTCGTCAGTCCGCTGGTAGAGCTCGCTGCCGTCCATGTCGCACACACCGTCTTGGCGTGGCGGCACGAACTCCACGTGGAACGTGTGTCCGGCGGCGCGGCATACGCGGCGACCGGTCAGGCGCCGCATCAGCGACTCCCGCGGCACGTCCAGCAACACCGCCGCTGGAGGGCCCACCGACAGGTTGAGGAGCACCTCGTCGAGCACCTCCGCCTGGCTCACGGTCCGCGGGAAGCCGTCCAGCACCACCCCACCGGAGGCGTCCTCCTCCCCCAGGCGCTCGCGGACCATGCCCACCACGATCTCGTCGGGGACCAGCTCGCCCCTCTTCATGTAACCCTCCGCGCGCAGACCCAGCGGCGTGCGGTCTCGGAGACTCCGGCGCAGCAACTCGCCGGTCGACACGTGCGGCAGCCCCAACGCCTCGGCCAGCACGACGGCTTGCGTGCCCTTCCCGCCACCGGGCGGGCCCAACATGACGATGATCACCGGATGAACCCCTCGTAGTGGCGCATGAGCAACTGCGCCTCGAGCTGCTTGATCGTGTCCAGGACCACGCCCACGACGATCAGCAAGCCCGTGGACTGGATGATGAGCGACTGGTTGGCCGGGAGGGTGGTCAGCAACTCCGCGACGAAGGGCAGAAGCGCGACCATGCCCAGGAACATGGCGCCGACCAGGGTGATGCGGCGCATGACGCCGGTCAGGTACTGCTCGGTCCGCTGGCCGGGCCTGATGCCCGGTATGAACCCGCCGTTGCGCTGCAGGGTGTCCGGCAGGTTCTGCTGGCGGAACACCACGTCGGTGTAGAAGAAGGTGAAGCCGACGACCAGAAGGAAGTAAAAGAGCCAGTACATGGAGCCGCCGTAGTTGAACTCGGTCGTCAGCAGGGTGCCCAACTGCCCGACCAGAGCCGGGGCCCCCGTGAGGCCGATCAACAAGCCGCCGATGACCGCCGGGAAGATGAGCAGCGAGCCGGCGAAGATGAGCGGGATCATGCCGGCGGTGTTGACCCGCAGTGGGATGTACGTGGACTGCCCGCCGTAGACCCGGGTCCCGCGAACCCGCTTGCCGTACTGGACCGGAATGCGGCGGTGCCCCTCCTGCACAAACACGATGATGACCACCGTGACCACCGTCAGCGCCAGCACCAGACCCAGGTCGATGGGCCGCTGCAGCAGCGGGAACAGACCCTGCGGCACGCCCGCCACGATGCCGCCGAAGATGATGATGGACACGCCGTTGCCGATGCCGGACTCCGTGATCCGCTCCCCGAGCCACAGCGCGAACATGGTTCCCGCCGTCAGCGTGAGCAACACCGTGACCGTGTTCAACGGCGCGTCGCGCCCAAACTCCAGGACGCGCGCCTGACCACCCTGGTTGAGGAGGGCCACCTGCGCGATGGCCTGGACCGAGGCCAGTGGGATGGTGAGCCAGTACGTGTACTGGTTCAGCTTGTTGCGGCCCGCCTCGCCCTCCTTGCGCAGCTCCTCGAGAGCGGGGAACAGCGGCGTGACGATCTGCAGGATGATGGAGGCCGTGATGTAGGGGTACACGCCCATGGCCACAACGGAGAAGTTCTCCAACGCCCCGCCGGTCAAGAGGTTGATCCAGCGACTCACGGCACCCGCCGCGGTGTCGCTCTGGAAGATCATGTCGAGCGCCGCGCGGTCCAGGCCGGGCACCGGCACGTGAGCCGCCAAGCGGAACACAAACAGAATCCACAGCGTGAAGAGCAGACGTCGCCGCAGGTCCGGAAGCCGGAAGGCGTTGGTCATGGAGTCGAACATGGATGGGTCTCCTGGCGCGTTGCGGCCGTGCGCTGCCGCCGGCCAACGGGGCGGCGCTCGCGGCTACCGCTGTCGGCGGTGGGCCCGGCCCATGCCGGGCAGTACGTAGTCGTCGTCGATCTTCTCGACCGCGCCGCCCGCCGCCTCTATGGCGGCATGCGCCGCCCGGCTGACGCGCGGCGCCTGGACCACGAGCGGTCTGGCGATCGTGCCCGTGGCCAGCACCTTGTACGGCTCGTCCGCGCGCCGCAGCACGCCGGCTTGGACGAGCGCCTCCGGCGTCACCGTGTCGCCGTCCGAGAACCGTTCCTGAAGCGTCTCCAGGCCCACCGCCGTATACTCCACGCGGAAGATGTTGGTGAAGCCGCGCAGGAAGGGCATGCGCCGGACGAACGGCAGCTGCCCGCCCTCGAAGTAGGGCGCCTTGGCGCCCCCGGATCGCGCCTTCTGGCCCTTGCGCCCGCGGCCGGCATACGTGCCGGCCCGGCCTGCGTTGCCACGCGCCACGCGCTTGCGCCGGCGGCGCTCGCCGTCGGCCGGTCCCAGCTCGTGCAGCTTCATGGCCTGGTTCCCCTGGTCTTGGTCTTGGTGTCGGATCCCTCGGCGTCGCGACCGACCACTTCCGCCTCGGCCACCGGCTCGGCCGACACGAGGTGCCGCACGGCCCGCACCATGCCGAGCACGGCCGGGTTCTCCTCGTGGATGACCACGTCACCGATGCGCCGCAGCCCCAACGACCGCACCGTCCGCTTCTGGCGCTCCGTGTAGCCGATGGCGCTCTTCACATACGTCACCCGGATCAAATGGCTAGGCATGGGTGCGGCTCCGTACCGGCATGACGTGGCTCACCGGCTTGCCCCTCCGCCGTGCCTCGTCCTGCGGATCCTTGAGTTGCTTGAGGGCCTCGAACGTGCCCATCGTCACGTTGAGCACGTTGTTGCTGCCGTGCATCTTGGTCAAGATGTTGCGCACGCCCGCCGCCTCCAACACCGCCCGCGCTCCCCGGCCGGCGATGACCCCGGTTCCCT
>Ga0114946_10000379_pt1 | contig 29222 bp, 23 predicted proteins | sample WalLakDeSediment_FD_88676 | JGI IMG/M metagenome (GOLD analysis project Ga0114946, IMG submission 88676) | Lake sediment microbial communities from Walker lake, Nevada to study Microbial Dark Matter (Phase II) - Walker Lake 11/02/13 Deep Sediment | ecosystem: Environmental > Aquatic >... | reverse complement strand
GGATCTCGTCCGAGAGCCGGTAGAGCTGTCGATCCGCGTACAGGTAGCGCCAGTACAGGTCGCCGGACCGCGAGCCGAACCAGTCGCGGAAGCCCGGCTGGCGCATGCTGCGGAAGCTCTCGTCCAGCGGCACCAACGCCGTCCGGCCGTCGGGCGCCTCGACCACCAGGCGCCCGGACACCGTGGCGGACGTGCCGCCCCACGGCTGGGCTTCCGTGTGCACCATGTCCGGCGGCGTGTCCACGAAGGCGATGCCCTCGCCGTCGGTGCGCCAGCGCCCGTCGTGGGCGGCCACGGTGGCGCCCGCGATGGGGGCGCCGGTGGCCACATCGTGCACCCAGACCAACGTGCGCGTCTCGCTCACGGCGGCGTAGGTGGCCACGTCAGTCACCTGCAGCCACGCCTGCACCGGGCCGCGCTCCACCGCCGCCTCCACCAGGTAGAAGCCGGCGTCCGGCGCGTCCGGGAACGCCAGCACCACCTCGCCGTACTCGCCCAGCGGCCGCAACTCGGCGTCAAACGTCAGCGCCGGCGCCAGGTCGTTCGTATCGACCTTGAAGGCGGCGCGGCTGCTCCAGGCCCACTCCGGGATGCGGCCGTACTCGGCCAGCGACTCCTGGAAGCCCTCCACGGACGTGAAGCGGTACACCGAGACCGGCACCGGGTCATCCAACCCGCCCTCCGCTCCAAACGAGAACAGCGACAGGACCGGGGCGGCGCCGGTAGGCTGCTCCCACAGGGCGCGCGAGAACCGCCAGGCCGGCTCCTGGGACGGCACGTCGCCGGACCGCTCCGTGTCGCCCGTCTCGAAGCGCAACGCGAACTCCCGCTCCAGCGCCAGTTCCGAGCCGGGCACGGCCACGGCTCCGGTCAGCCTGACGGTGTACAGCGTGCGCGGCAAGAGCGACTCGGGCACGAAGACCACGGTCCGACCGTGCGACTGGAAGCGGCCCTCCACCGCGGGCTCAATGCGAAACGCCTCCGGCACCCCGGTCACGCCGTCGTGGCTGAAGGTGAGCTCGACGCCGCTGTTGGTGGGCACGCCGGCAGCGCGGTCCGCCGGCAGGGTCTGCACCACGCGCAGCGCGCGCCGTGTCTGGAACGCCCAACGGGCCAGCACGTCCCCATCCGGCGCGTTGCGCAGCGAGAAGCGGTACACCTGGCCGGCGTCCAGCGCGACCGCCGGCCGCAGCTCGTAGACGTGCGGCAGCTCCTCGGCGGCGCGCGCCACCCGCGGTCCGCGCGCCGCGCCTGCCTCGGGCCCGGCCTGGGACTGGGCCGCGCGCAGCGCCAGCGGAGGCTCCACCACCAGGAGCGCCGTCAGCTCGTCGGGACCAATGGGCACGGCCGACTCCAACCGGAACGCGGTGTCCGTCGCGACGCCCGTGGCGTCGGCCTCCATGGCCGTCAGACGAAAGCAGGCGTCGGCGGTCGATGCGTCCACCGCCTGCCAGGTGTCGCCGGGAGCGGGGCTTGGCAGCGCCAGCCGGAGCGGCTCGGCGCACGGTCCGGCCATGGCCGGCAACGGCCCGTCCACATCCGGCGGCAACGGCGTCGGCGCGCGTTCCGAGCGGCAGGCGCCCACCGCGAGAGCGGCGGCAACCAGGGCGACGGCCGCTGCCAGCGCAGCCCTCGCGCGCGGCCGCGACGCCGCGCTACCCCTGTGACCAGGCGCCGCGTGACCGCGGTCGGCGCAATGATCGAAGCGCTGCATGACCCACCTCCTCCAGGACAGAACCGACCGCGCGCCACATCGCAGGGCGCCGTCACGGCGCGCGGCCCAACCGCGACCGCGACGGACCTCGGTCGGGGACGGGGCAATTGTACACCGCGCCGGGCGCCTACCGACCCGCGCGGCGCCGGACCGGGCCTTGACCCACCCGCGGCCGCGGTACACAATGCCTCGGTGCCCGACTTCGCCACGAGGTAGACACCATGACCCGCATCAGGTTCCGCACCCTCGGGTTGGCCCTCATCGCCACGGCGGCCACGTTGTCCATGGCACAGGCCGCGCCCCGCCGCCTGGCCACGGAGGTCGGCGGCGAAGTGGCGCCGGGCACCGTCTGGCGCCTGGCCCAGAGCCCCTTTGCCACCACCGCCGCCGTGACCGTGCCGCCTGGCGTCACGCTGACCGTGGAGGCCGGCGTTGTGGTCCGGCTGGGCGCGGCGCACGACATCGTGGTGGCGGGTGCCCTGCGCGCGGTCGGCAGCGAGGCGTCGCCGATCCGCTTCGAACGGGTCCCCGACGGCATGCACTGGGGCACGGTGACGTTGGCCGCCGGCAGCGGGCCCACGGAGATCGCGCACGCGGTGCTGGAAGGCGGCGGCGCGCGCCGCCGGCCCCTGCTGGCCATAGCCACGGACGCCGCGCTCATCCGGGACACGCTGTTCACGCGCAGCCAGGGCCTGGGAGTGGAGGTCCGCGACGGCGCTTCGCCCGCGCTTCGCGGCTGCACGTTCGACCAGGCCTCCGACGGCTCGGCCAACCCGCCCGCCGCGCTGCGCCTGCTGGGCCCAAGCGACGCCGTGATCACCGACAACTACTTCCAGAGCAACTTCCAGGCAGTGAACTGGCAGGCGGACGCCAATCCCACGTTCACCGGCAACCGCTTCGACTACAACGGGCTCAACGGCGTGGTGGTGGGCGACACGGTGCGCCGCTCCGTGCGCTGGCCCAACCTTGGCCCGCGCGACTGGGCGTACTACCTGCTCGGAACGGGCGTCACGGTGGCCCCCACCGGCACGCTGACCATAGATCCGGGCAGCACGGTGCGCATGTTCACCGGGGCCGGCATCCGCGTGGACGGCACGTTGCGCGCCCGGGGCACGGCCACGGCCAAGATCCTCTTCACAACCCAGTCCCAGGATCCCAAGCCGGGGCAGTGGCCGGAGATCTCGTTCATGGGCACCAGCGTGGGCCATGACGCCCAGACCGATCAGGGCTCCGTGCTGGAGCATGCCGTCCTCGAGTACGGCGGCAGCAGCACCGGCCGGGCGCTCTTCATACGCGACAGCTCGCCGCGCGTGGCCAACACCGTGGTGCGATACAGCGGCGCCCGCGGCATCGTGGTGACCGGCAGCCAGGCGCAACCGACGCTCGTGGGGCTGTTGATCGCCCACAACCGCGCCGATCCGGACGGGGTGGGGCTCACGGTGTCGGTGGGCGCGGCTCCTGACGTGAGCTTCACCATCCTGCGCGAGAACCACGTCGGTCTGCGGACCGAGTCCGACCCGGGCGGCCGGTACGGCCCGCACAACCGCTTCGACCGCAACCTGATGTTCGGCGCGATCAACGCCGACTCCAACACGTGCATCAACGCCGCGGGCAACGACTGGAGCGCGCCCAACGGGCCCCAGGACCTGTCCGCACAGCCCGACGCGTGCGGCCTGGCGGAGAACATGGGCGACGGCGACATGGTCAGCGACGACATCAACTACCTGCCGTTCGAGGGACAGCTGCCCATCCCGGCGCTGCGGCAGCCGTCGTGCGGCTCCACCTCCGACACGCGGCCGCTGATCGCGGGCCTGGCGCCGCCACGTTCCGAGGTGGTCGTCTACGACAACCAGCGCGAGCTGGGCCGGGTGCGGACCGACGAGGGTCAGGAGGGAATCGGCAGGTACGCGTTCACGCCGCCGCCGTTGGCGCCGGGCTCCCACGTGCTCCAGGTGCAGACGGTGGACGGCGAGCTCGCCAGCGCCGTGTCGGACCCGGTGGACGTGTACGTGGACCCGGAGCTATGGGTGGACCCTGCGCACATCCTGGTGCGCTACGACCTGGACGGGACGCGCTACGTGCAGCCGTACTTCCATTACGTGGGCGACCGCGGCTGCCGGGCGCTGCGCGACGACAACGGCTGGCAGGTCCGGCCGCATCCCGGGGCGCCGCTCACGCTCGAAGCGCGCATCGCCTGCCCCGGCGGCGAGGCGCCCGCCGCCGCGCTGGCCTACCGCGGCGAGACCCTGCCCATGTCCGCCGTCGGCGACGATCGGCAGGCGGTGACGTTCGACATGGCCGCGGGTGGAGCGTTCGACGTCCGCGCGACCTGTGCGGGCACCGAGCGCGCCTTCCGGCTGGGCAACATCGTCACCGAGTACGAGGGCTTCGTGTACGACGCCGTGCGGGGCGTGCTCGAGCGCGTGCGCGGGGCGCGCATCACGTTGCTGCAGTACGACCCGGACATCAACAACTTCGCGGTCTGGCGCGGTGCTGAGTTCTTTGGCCAGACGAACCCGCAGATCGCCGGCCCGGCCGGCTGGTACGGCTTCTACCCGCCACCCGGCCGCTACAGGGTGCTGGTCGACGCCGAGGGCTACCATCGCTTCATCAGCTCGGACGTGACGGTGCTGGAGCAGCCCGTCATGCTCACCATCGCGCTGCAGCCCAAGTCGGCCTCGGTCTACCTGCCCGTGGCTCGCGTCCGCCGGTAGCCGCTCACCACCCATCGTGAGCCCCAGCGCGCGCCGGTACTTCGGCTGCTTCCTGCCGCTCCTGCTGGCGGTTTTCGGCTGCGGCACGCTGCTCCTGGTCGGCCAGGCCGGGCGCATCGCGGTAGAGCTCCGCCGTGTCCCGGACGACAGCATGGCGCCGCTCCTGAGCCCGGGCCGGACGGTCATGCTGAACAACGCGGCGTACTGGACGGCCGAGCCGGCGGTGGGCGACGTGGTCACGGTGAAGGCACCCGCGGGCTGGGCGCTGCGGCGCATCATGGCCGCGCCGGGCGAGACGATCGAGGTACGGAGCGGCCGGGTCCTGGTGAACGGGCGACCGCGCGATCCGGGCTACACGCCGGTGGGAACGGGGCCGGATGCTCCGCCCGTGCTTCTAGCCGAGGACGAGTACTTCGTGATGGCCGACAACCGGGCGGCCGAGGACTCCCGGGTGTGGGGCCCCATGCCCCGCGACCGCATCTTCGGGCTGGCCATCTTCCAGATCGACGAGCAGCGGTCGCTGCTGCCGGTCCTGGTCACGCCCACCGCGGCGCCGGGCGCGCCGCGCTAGCGGCCCGTGGCAGGGTGAGCCTCACACGGGGGGGCGCCGCCAGGGCCCGCGAAAGGTCTATACTTCCGCCCGGCGGGTCACCGCCCGCACCGGGCGCACGACCGGCGGCAACGAGGAGAACAGCCATGATTCAGGACTACGCGCCGCGACCCGCGAGCGAGACCTTGCGCGAGCGCACCTTCCTGGAGAGGCGCATCGTGGAGGTGGAGCGGGACATGGGGCGGCTGGCGGCCGGGATTGGAGCCCCGGCGCCGATCACCCAGGAGTTGGACGTCCTGGACAGGGCGCGCGAGCTCTGGGGCGACATGCTGCGACAGGTGCGCGTGCGGCCGCTCGACGACGCCGTCACGGCTCAGTTGGACTGGCTGAACCGGGTCGAGGAGCGTCAGGCGCGCGCCGACGGGGAGCCCAAGCCCGACCTGAACCGCGTCGCGCTCGACCGCCGTCTGCTCTCCGACCTGCTCCGGTCCTGGCGCGCCGAGGCCGGCTAGCGCGGGCGGCGGTCACGTCGCCCGCCGCTTCGGCCGTGGCGCGGTAGGCGACGGCTCGTGCGCGTCGTCATCAACGGCTGGTTCTCCGGTCGCGCGGTGGGCTCCGGGCGCTACACCGACGAGTTGCTCGCCGCGTTGCGGCAGACGGCGCCGGACGACACGTTCGAAGCGGTCACGGCGCACCACCCGGGACCGACGTGGCGCAAGCTTGCGTTCGAGCAACTGCACTTCCCGCGTCGGGCCCGCGGCGCGGACGTGGCCCACGTGCCGTACTGGGCGCCGCCCCTGCGCTGCACGGTGCCGACGGTGGTCACGGTGCACGACCTGATCCCGCTCGTGCTGCCGGAGTACCGGCGCGGCGTGGACGCCCGCCTGTACCTGGAGCTCGTCGTCCGCGCCTCGCGACGGGCCGCCGCCATCCTGGCCGACTCCCGTCACACCGCCGCCGACGCGGTGCGCCTGCTCGGCATCCCCGCCGAGCGCGTGCACGTGGTCCCGCTGGGGGTGGGCCCGCCGTACGGCCCGTTGCCGGCGGGCACGGGGAGCGCGGAAGGGCACGGCTTCGCGCTGCGCCTGCCCGAGCGGTACGGCCTCTACCTGGGCGGTTTCGACCCGCGCAAGAACCTGGCCACCCTGTTCCGGGCCTGGCGGTGCGTGCACGCCGCCACCGGCGTGCCGTTGGTGGTGGCCGGCGGCGTGCCGCCGCCGGGCGCGCGGCTGGGCGAACCGCCGCAGCAGACCGCGCGCCGGGTCGGCCTGCCCGACGAGGCGCTGGTCATCACCGGCACCGTGGCGGCCGCCGACCTGCCGGAGCTCTACCGCCGGGCGTCGGTGTTCGCGTACCCCTCGCACTACGAGGGTTTCGGCCTGCCGCCGCTCGAGGCCATGGCCTCGGGAGCCCCGGTAGTGGTCAGCTCCGCCACCAGCCTGCCGGAAGTCGTGGGCGACGCCGGCCTGCTCGTGCCGCCGGACGATCCCGAACGCTGGGTGGAGGCGCTGCGTCGGGTGCTGGAGGACCACGCGCTGGCGGAGCGGTTGCGCAGGGACGGGCTCAGCCGGGCCGCGCGCTTCACCTGGCGCGAGACCGCTCGCCGCACGCGCGCCGTCTATGCCGCCGTGGCCGCCTGAACGGCTCCGGCGCGCACCCTCTCCGCCGGCCCTCCGCCACCCCTCCGGGGCCCTTCGGCGTCGCCGCCCGTGTGCCGCTCAGCCGTGCGGCGGGACGCTACGAACCGGACGGCGCCCGGTCCGGCAGCTCCACCCGCACCACGGTCCCCTCGCCCGGGGCGCTGTCGATGGCCAGGCTGCCGCCCAGCATCTCCACGCGCTCGGCCATCGTCCTCAAGCCCATGCCGCCGTGCAGGCGCGCCCGGTCCAGTTCCATGCCGCCGCCGTCGTCCTCCACGCGCAGGAACACCGGCCCCGGGCGCTCCGGCTGCCGCACCGACACCTTCACGCGGCGCGCGTGGGCGTGTTTGAGCGCGTTGTTGAGCGCTTCCTGCGCCACGCGGTACAGCGCCTCCTCCGTGGCGTCGTCCAACACCAGGTCCTCGTCCGCCTCCATGGCCGCCTCGGTCCCGGCTCGACCCTCCACCTGCTCCAGCCGCGCGGTCAAGGCGCCGACCAGACCCTGCTCCTGCAGCACCGACGGCCGCAGCTCGAAAATGAGCAGCCGCATCTCCTGCAGCGCGGCCTGGGCGGTACGGCACGCCTGGCGCACGTAGTCGGTGCCCTGTTCCGCGTCGCCGGCCGCCAGCAGGCGCCTGGCGGCCTCGCCGTAGAGGGTGACGCCGTAGAGCGACTGCGTGACGGAGTCGTGCAGGTCGCGCGACAGGCGCTGCCGCTCTTCCAGCACCGCCACCTGCCGCGTCTGCTCGTTGAGCCGCGCGTTCTGCAGCCCCACCCCGATCTGGTGCCCGATCGAGACCAGCAACTGCCTCTCGGTAGCGCCCAGTTCGCGGTCGCCGCGCTGGGCAACCACCAACACGCCCTCCACCAGACCGCGCGCGCTGAGCGGGACGAACGCCACCGTGCCAAAGCCCTGCCGAAGCGCCTCGTCCGGTAGATTGGGCCCCGCGCGGTCGTCGCGGAGCACCAGCGGCTCTCGCTCGGCCACGGCGGCCTCCGCCAGCGCGCGCCAAGGCGACAGGGCGCACAAGGCGCCCTCGAAGCCCTCGCAGTGGGCCAGGCGCAGGCCGCCGGAGCCCGCCTCCAGCGGCAACACGGCCCCGGCTTCGAAGCGCAGCTGCCTCAACACGGTGCGCAACACGTCCGCCAGCATGGCGTCGGTAGCCACCGAGCGCCCCACGGCAGCGGCGATCTGGTTCAGCGTCAGCAGCTCGCGGGTCCGATCGGCAATCTGCTCCTCCAGGAGCGAATACGAAGCCTGCAGCTGACCCGCCATCTGGTTGAACGCGCCGGTGAGGACGGCCAACTCGCCCTCCATCTCCTCGGCATCGATGCGCAGGTCCAGGTTGCCGCTTCCGATGGCCTCCGCCGCCGCCGTCAGCCGCCTGATGGGGGCCAGGACCAGCCATATGGCCGCGCCGCCGGCCACGGCCACCACGAGAAAACTGACCGCGAGCTGCAGGAACGATGCCCGTTCCATGCGCAGCAGCGGCGCGGTGACCACGGTGGGCTCGCGCACCACCACCACCGCGCCGCCCTCTCCGGGCACGGGTGCGTAGCCGTAGATGCGGTGGGAGGCGGCGTCCACGCTGCCGCCCGCCGCCCCGGCCGCGATCGCCTCCCAAACGCTCCACGGCAGCGGTTCGCCCGCCTCCGCCGGGGCGTGGGCGCCCTCTCGCCACGCCACCGACGCCGCCTCGTCGGCGGTCACGTGGATGAGACTGCGGTCGGGCCCCGCGGGACCGAGCAACGTCTCCCGGACGGCCGGGGACGCCGCCATGGCCGCGGCCACCAGCCGCGCCTGCACCGTGGCCTCGCGCACCGCCAGAGCGGAGAACGTGTCGGCAACCGTGTAGCGCACGAACACCATCATGACTGCCGTGGGCAGCACGCTGAGCAGCAGGAACCAGAGCGCCAGCCGCCAGGCGATGGTGGATCTAGGCCGCGGCACGCAAGCGCTCCGCCGCGGGCCGCGGCTGGTCGGCGCGCCCCGCCGGCGCCGGTGCGGGCGTCACCAGACCGGCCGGCGATGCCGGCGCGGCACGGCGACGATGACCAGCACCGTCAGTACGCACGTCACGAGCACCTCGTAGGTCACGCCGCGAGCGAGGATGGCGTAGGCCCCAAACACCGACGTGCCCGGGTCGTGGGCCGCGGCGAACACGTCGGGCTGGAGGAACCGCGAGCCCAGAACGAAGCCGGGCAGGACCAGCAGGTAGTAGTACGCCAGCACCAGGCAGACCCAGCCCAGGAGGAGCGCCGGCATGCGCATTCGGCGCCAGACGAGCGTCTTGTACGCCCAACCCAGGAACACGCAACCGGTGACGTGCGCCAGCACGCTGGGCCACGCCATGCCGTCCGGCTCGCGGATGCCGGCCAACAGGCCGATGATCAGCCCGCCCACCGGTCCGGAGACGGCCGCGCCCAGGGTGGTGAAGACCTCGCGCGGATCGGTGACGATGTTGGTGCCGGCGATGGGAATGGTCAGACCCGCCACGACCACGGCCAGCGCCAACAGGCCGAACGCCAGCGCGCTCGCCAGCGCGGCAACCGACACGACCGAGCGACGCTCGTGGCTGACGGACTCCGGATCGGACACGGCGGGACTCCCCTGAGCTCGCGGCGCGGTCACGGCCGAGGCGGTCCCCGCTCGACCGGCCCCGGGCATTCTACCACGAGTCGACTGGAGCGGTCAGGACGACCGCGCGTTGCGGATGCGCCCGCGCATGCCTATCATGGCTCCACCGCGGCGCGCCGCTCGGGGCGATCCCGCGGCACGCGAGGCGCCGGGTGCAGAGCGATCCGCAGCAGAAATGCGCCCCCGCCCTCTCGGGCGGCGCGCGCCAACGCGGCGCGCGGCGCCACGCGTCGCCGTTGCGCGTGGTGCTGCTCTCCAAGGCCATGGTGGTGGGCGCCTACCAGCGCAAGGCCGAGTTGCTGGCTCGGACCGGCGGCCTGGAACTGACCGTGGCCGTGCCGCCGCTGTGGCGCGACGGCGCGCTGGTGCAGCGGCTGGAGCGCGTGCACCAGTCCGGCTACCGACTGGTGGAGACGCCCATCCTGTGCCCGGGCCACTTCCACCTGCACGCGTACCCGCGCTTCGGCCGGGTTCTGACGGAGGCGGCTCCGCACGTGGTCCATGTCGACGAGGAGCCGTACAACCTGGCCGCCTTCCTGGCCCTGGCCCAGGCGCGCCGCCGGGGAGCGCGGACGCTGTTCTTCACCTGGCAGAACCTCCGGCGGCGCTACCCGCCCCCGTTTTGCTGGTTCGAGCGCTACGCCCATCGCACCGCCGCCGGCGCGATCGCGGGCAGCGACACGGCGGCGCGGGTGCTGCGCGCCAAGGGCTACCGCGGGCCCCTGTGGACCGTGCCGCAGTTCGGCGTGGACCCTGACGCGTACCGCCCGGCGCCTGACGCCGCGCGCGACCCGCCGTTCACCGTGGGCTACGCCGGGCGGCTGGTGACGGCCAAGGGCGTGGACCTGCTGCTTTGCGCGCTGGCCGGGCTGTCCGGCGACTGGCGCCTGCGCGTGGTGGGCCGGGGCGCCGACGCCGAGGCCATCCTGGCGCTCGCCCGGCGCCTGGACGTGGCACGGCGGCTGGACCTGTCGGACTGGATGGCGTCCGCGGCCATGCCGGCGTTCTACCGCTCGCTGGATGCCTTGGTGCTGCCCAGCCGCTCGACGCCGCGTTGGGTGGAGCAGTTCGGGCGGGTGCTGATCGAGGCCATGGCCTGCGGGGTGCCCTGCGTGGGCTCGGACAGCGGCGAGATCCCATGGGTGTTGGGCGACGCCGGCCTGCTGTTCCCGGAAGGCGACGTGGGCGCGCTGCGACATTGCCTGGCGCGCCTGGCCGGTGACGGCGCGCTGCGGGCGCGGCTGGGCGCGGCCGGCCGCGAGCGCGTCCTGGCGCGGTACACCATGGCCCGCGTGGCAAGCGACACGGCGGCCGTCTACCACGCGCTGGCGCCCGGCGGGAACGACGGCGCCCGGTTGCCCGGGGCGGGGACCGCGATATAATCGCCGTCATCCGGCCCGGCCGCACATCACGCGCCGGCGCCTTGGGAGGCGCCGCGCCGACCCACGGAGGCCCGACCATGACCCCCGACACCCCCCTGCAACCCGCGAGCGGCACGAGCCCCGAGGACGGCCCACCGGCGAGCGAGGACGCCTTCGCCTTCGGCGGCGACTTCGTGTGGCACCCCACACCGGACTACGTGGAGAACGCGCACCTGACCGCCTTTCTGCGCGAGCACTCGCTGGCGGACTTCGAGCACTTGATGCGCCGCTCCACGGAGGACGTGGGCTGGTTCACCGACGCCGTCTTGCGCTACCTGGACATCCAGTTCTACAGCCCCTATCAGGAGGTCCTGGACCTGTCGCGCGGCGTGCCGTGGGCCCGCTGGTGCGTGGGCGGCCGGATGAACATCGTGCACAACCTGCTGGACAAGTACGTGGGCACGGCCGTGGAGCAGCGACCGGCCCTGGTGTGGGAGGGCGAGGAAGGCGCGCGGCGCACGCTGACGTACGGTGAGCTGTACCGTCAGGTGAACCGCTGCGCCAACGCCATGCGCGCCCTGGGCCTGGGCAAGGGCGATGCGGTGGGGTTGTTCATGCCCATGACGCCCGAGATCGTCGTGGCCTTCCTGGCCATCGCCAAGATCGGCGGCGTCATCCTGCCCCTGTTCTCGGGCTACGGCGCCAACGCCGTCTCCACGCGCCTGGCCGACTGCGAGGCCAAGGCCCTGTTCACCAGCGACGGCGCGTACCGGCGGGGCCGACCCATCGCCATGAAGTCGGTGGCGGACGAGGTGGCGGAGCGGGTGCCCACGCTTCGCCACCTGGTGGTCCTGCGCCGTACCGGCCAGGACGTGGCCATGCAGCCAGGCCGGGACCACTGGTGGCACGAGCTGGTGGACGCTCAGCCGGATCAGGCCGAGACGGAGCGGACCGACGCCGAGGACGTGGTGATGATCATCTACACGTCGGGCACCACCGGCCGCCCCAAGGGGGCCGTGCACACGCACTGCGGCTTCCCGGTCAAGGCCGCGCAGGACATGGCCTTCGGCACCGACGTGCACCCCGGCCAGGTCATCTACTGGATGACCGACATGGGCTGGATGATGGGCCCGTGGCTGGTCTTTGGCGCCCTGGCCCTGGGCAGCACGTTCCTGATCTACGACGGCGCGCCCGACTTCCCCGGGCCGGACCGGCTGTGGGAGCTGGTGGCGCGGCACCGCGTGACCACGTTGGGCGTGTCGCCGACGTTGGTGCGCGCGCTGATCCCGCACGGCGAGGCGCCGCTTGCGGGCCACGACCTGTCCAGCCTGCGCTTCTTCGCCTCCACCGGCGAGCCCTGGAACCCTGCCCCGTGGCTGTGGCTGTTCCACACGGTCGGGGGCGGCCTGCGCCCCATCATCAACTACTCGGGCGGCACCGAGATCTCCGGCGGCATTGTCATGGGCAACCCCGTGCTGCCGCTGAAGCCGTGCGCGTTCTCCGGCCCGTGCCCCGGCATGGCGGCCGACGTAGTGGATGACGAAGGTCGGTCGGTGCGTGGCCAGGTGGGCGAGCTCGTGGTGCGGGCGCCGTGGATAGGCATGACCCGCGGCTTCTGGCGCGATCCGGCGCGCTACGAGGAGACCTATTGGTCCCGCTACCCGGGGGTCTGGCTGCACGGCGACTTCGCGGCCGTGGACCGCGACGGGATGTGGTTCATCACCGGCCGCTCCGACGACACCATCAAGATCGCCGGCAAGCGCTTGGGCCCGGCCGAGGTGGAGTCGGTGCTGGTGGACCATCCGGCGGTGATGGAGGCGGCCGCCATAGGCGTGCCGCACGACGTCAAGGGCAGCGAGGTGGTGGCCTTCTGCGTGCTGGCGCCGGGCCATGACGCCAGCGACGCGTTGCGGGCCGAGCTGCGGGCGGCGGTGGTGAACGCCATGGGCAAGGCGCTGGCGCCGCGCGCGGTGCTGTTCGTGCCCGACCTGCCCAAGACGCGCAACGCCAAGGTCATGCGGCGGGTGGTGCGCAGCGCCTACCTGGGGCTGGATCCGGGCGACACGTCGTCGTTGGTCAACCCCGAGGCCGTAGACGGGATCCGGCGCGCCGGTTGATCCATCGCCCGCCGTCACGTGCCCCGCGCCCGGCGGTCCGGTTGGCGGGCGCCGCCCGCCCCACGGCCGGCGGTATAATGGTTCCCTCATGCCCGTGCCCTCCCCCCAGCGGGTCGGACTCAACGCCGCGCTGCTGTCCTTGGCGCCCGACTACCGCGCGGCCGGCATCCACCGCTACATCCTGTCGTTGCTGCGCGGGCTCTCGGAGCTCGAGGCGGTGCGCGTGGTGGCCTTCACCGCCGAGCCGCGCGCGCGCCAGGTCCTGCCGCCGTCGATCGCCGTCCGACCGGCGCCGCGTTGGGCGCGCGGCCCCAAGGGGCGCATCGTATGGGAACAGACGCTCCTGCCCTGCGCCCTGGCCCGCGCCGGCGCGGATGTCTGTCATTGCCCGGCGTACGCCCTGCCGTTGGCCGCGCGCGTGCCCGTGGTGGTGACCGTTCACGACCTGTCGTTCTTCCGGCTGCCGGAGACGCTGCCGCGGGCGCAGGCGTTCTACCTGCGCGCCGCCACGCGCGTGTCGGCCCGCAGGGCGGCCGCCCTGATCGCCGTCTCTGCCTTCACGGCGCGCGAGCTGCGCGAGGTGTTGGGCGTTCCGGGCGAGCGCATCCACGTCGTGCCCAACGGCCTGGAGCCCGACGCGCGACGGCCTTCGGACGACCGGGTGGCGGCCTACCGGCAGCGGGCGCAGCTCCCGCCGGAGTACGTTCTCGCGGTGGGCACGCTGCAGCCGCGCAAGAACCTGGATGTGGTGCTGCGCGCCTATGGGCAACTGGCCGCCCGGGGCGTGGACGCGCCGCCGCTGCTGGTGGCCGGCGCGCCCGGCTGGGGTGACACGGACGTGGCGGCTGCCGCAGAGCGGCACGGCGTGGGCCGCCTGGTGCGCCTGCTTGGCTACGTGCCGCCGGCCGACCTGCCGCCGCTGTACGCGGCCGCCACGGCGCTGGCCTACCCGTCGCGCTACGAGGGCTTTGGGCTGCCGGTGCTGGAAGCCATGGCGTGCGGCACCCCGGTGATCGCAGCCCAAGCCGCGAGCCTGCCGGAGGTGGCGGGCGACGCGGCGCTGCTGGTGGCGCCCGATGACGCCGCGGCTTGGGCGGACGCCCTGTCGCGCCTGCTGCTCTCCCCGGCCCTGCGCGCCGCATGCGCCGCGGCCGGCCTGCGCCGCTCCGATGCGTTCACCTGGCACCGCACGGCCGTGGCGACGGCGGCCGTGTACGGCGCGGCGCTTGCCGGCCCGCGGACCCGGCCCGCGTTGGGACCCGACGGCCGTGGCTAAGCCGGTCCGCCGCTCGCACGTCGTGGCCCTGGCCGTGTTCGACCTGCTGGCCATCAACGCCGCCTTCGCCACCGCCTACTGGCTGCGCTACCGCTACGAGCTGGGGGGCGAGATCGAGTGGTTCAACGACGTGCCGTACGGCCAATACGCACCGTGGGGCATGGCCCTCAGCGCCATCCTGGTCGGGCTGATCTGGGTTGCGGGCCTGTACGGCCGCCGGCGCACCCGCTCCAAGCTGGCCGTGGTCTACGGCCTGGCCAACGTCACCATAGTGGCGGTGGCGCTGTTGACCATCCTGATCTTCGGCATTCGGCCCACCGCGCAGTCGAGGCTCATGCTCATCTACGCCGCCGTCCTCATCGTGACGGCGCTGTCGCTGACGCGCGCCGTGGACGGGGTGCTGCGCCAACGACGGCGGCAGCGCGGGGACGGGGTGCTGCGGGCGCTGATCGTGGGCGCGGGCGACCGCGGCCGGGCCGTGATGAGCGGCATCGTGGCGCAGCGCGGTGGCGACTACCACGGCGTGGGGTTCCTGGACGACGACCCGGACAAGCGCGCGCAGGCCATAGGGCGCTTCGCTCCGCTGGGCGTCACCACGGACCTGCCGGCGGTCCTGGATCGCGAGGCGGTGGACCTGGTCATCCTGGCGCTGCCGTGGAGCTCGCGTGACCGCATCGTGCATCTGGTGGACGTGTGCGAGGCCGCCGGCGTGAACGTCCGCATTGTGCCCGACCTGTTCCAGCTCACGCTCAACCGCGTGGATCTGGACTCGTTCTACGGCATCCCGCTCATCGCGGTGCGACAGCCGGTGATCGGCGGCTGGCAGCTGCGCGCCAAGCGGGCGCTGGACGTGGCCCTGGCGGCGTTGCTGCTGGCGCTGACCGCGCCCCTGGCCGCCTGCATTGCGATTGCCGTCCGCCTGGAGTCCGCGGGCCCCGTCCTGTTCCGCCAGGTGCGCGTGGGCCGCCACCGCGCCCCGTTCACCTGCCTCAAGTTCCGGTCCATGACGCCGGATGCCGAGGGCGACCGGCTCCGGCTGGAGGCGCTCAACGAGGCCTCCGGGCCGTTGTTCAAGATCCGTGACGACCCGCGACTGACCCGAGTGGGCCGCGTCATCCGCCGCCTCAGTCTGGACGAGCTGCCGCAGCTGTGGAACGTGCTGCGCGGCGACATGAGCCTGGTGGGGCCCCGGCCGCCCATGCCGGCCGAGGTCGACGCCTACGAGGACTGGCACCTGCGACGGCTGGAGGTGGCGCCCGGCCTGACCGGGCTGTGGCAAGTCAGCGGTCGCTCCGAGCTCACCTTCGACGAGATGGTGATGCTGGACCTCTACTACGCGGAGAACTGGTCATTGGGCCTGGACCTGCAGATCCTGCTGCGCACGGTGCCCACCGTTCTGCGCGGCACCGGCGCATACTGAGCCGCGGCCCGGCGCTGCTATACTTCCCGGTTGCACCAAGCGCGGCACCGATGCACGAGGTTCATGTCATGCCCATCTACCAATACGTCTGCAAGGCTTGCGGCTACGACTTCGAGCGCGTCCAACCATTCAGCGCCGACCCGCTTCGGACCTGTCCTCAGTGCCAGGGTGCCGTGCGCCGGGTCATCTCCTCCGTGGGCATCATCTTCAAGGGCTCCGGTTGGTACATCACGGACAGCAAACGCCAGCTCGCCGCCGGCCGGACCAAGAGCGCGCGACAGCTCACGGACGGCCGTGACGGCGGCGGCACGACTGAGGCCGCCGCGCCGGACGGCGCCGCCGTCCAGGCGGACACCAAGGACAGGGGCAAACCGACGGGCGGCAAGGCCGAGCCCGCGGCGCCGGAGGCCCGGACCGGCGGCAAGGAAACCAAGGCGCCGCCGGCACCCGAGTGACGCCGCCCGCCTGCAGCTACAGCTGGAACGGCCCGGTGACCGGCACGATGCGGTAGCGGAAGTTCACGATGAACTGCTCCAGCTTCCGCTCCAGGTCCTTCCACTCGCTGCTCCGGACCGCCTCATGGATCACGCGCACGTCTTCGCTCACCCAGCCCACCGTGAGCTTGGGGGCCTCGCCGTACAGCGTGTACCAGGAGTCCATGGGCTGCAGGCCCATCTTCATGAGCCGCGGCACGAACTCCGCCGCGTTGAAGTCGATGTACGCCTGCTCCTGCCCGGGACGGATGTCCCAGGTCATGAGCAACTTGGCCAGCGGCATGACGCTCGCTCCTCAAGCCGCTCCGTGTCCCTTCGGCGTCGCCGCCCGGGTCACGCCTGCGCTCGCGACGGGACACTGGAAACGGCGGGATCATAGCACCCTGCCGGAAGGCGCGCCATGCGCGCGGCCGGCCGCCGGTCACGCGGGAGGCGGCCGCGCTTCGCGCTCCAGCATCACGGTCACCGGTCCGTCGTTGACCAGCTCTACGTCCATCCGGGCCGCGAACTCGCCCGTCTGCACCGGCACGCCGGTCGAGCGCAGTCGGTCCACGAAGTAGCCGTACAGATCGCGCGCCTCCGGCGCTCCGGCCGCAGCCGCGAAGTCAGGCCGGCGCCCCTTGCGCAGCGCCCCATAGAGGGTGAACTGGCTCACGACCAGCACCTCGCCGCCGGTCTGGCGCAGGCAGCGGTCGAAGGCGCTGCCGCCGCCGTCGAAGACGCGCAACTCCGGCAGCTTGGCCGCCAGCCAGTCGGCCTCGGTGGATGTGTCGCCGCGGCGCACACCCAGCAGCACGAGCAGCCCCGGACCGATCCGGCCCACGACGCGGCCGTCCACGCGCACCTCGGCCCGCAGAACACGCTGGACCAGCGCCCGCAACGGCGCTAGCTCCCGCGCACCAGCATGCGCAACAGCGAGCGCTGCGCCGGTGACTCGACCCGAGCCAGCAAATCGGCGATGACGTCCTGCACGGCAGTCGCCTTGGGCACGTCCACGAGCGCGACCAGCGCCTCGGCCGCCGCGGCCGCCGCCGCGCCCGCCGCGGCGGCATGCATGGTCCACAGGAAGTCGAACGCCAGCGGCTGCTCCGCGGCGCATGCCGCGGCCAGGCGGGCCGCGTGCTCCGGCCGCGGATCGGGCGGCGCCAGCAGCTGCCGGCACAGCTCGACCAGTTCCATGCCGCACGCGGTCCGCTCCTTGAGGTGGCGGTGGATCTCGTCCAGCGCGAAGACGTGGAAGGGATCGGTTGTCTCCTGCGGAACGCGGCGCAGCAACGCGAGCAGGAGCTGCGGCACCCGAGCGGAAGGCAATGCCGCCATCTGCTCCAGGGCCGCCGTCCATCGCAGCCGTTCCTCGGGTCGCCCATGTACGGCCAGTCCCAACAGCGTGTCGGCCAGCTCCACCACCCGCGAGGCCTGTTGGAGCGCGTGCGCTTCGCCGGCCTCGGCCAGAAGGGTCAGTGCGCCGTGCCGAACGTCGCGATCCGGATCGTAGGCCAACTGGCCCGCCACACCACCAGCCCCGGTCACGCCCAGGGCGGCCACCGACCGCGCCGCCAGCAACCGCAGCTCCGGCACCGGATCCCGCGCGTGCTCGGCCACCTGCGGCAACAGGGCATCGCGCACCTGGACGCGGTCCACGGCGCCCGCAGCCAGCCGCTCCAGCACGGCCCGGCGCACGTCCTGGTCCGGATGCCACAGCATGGCCTCCAGATCGGCCACGGCCTCGTCCACCGGCAGCGAGGCGGACGCGGCGACTAGAGCGCCTACCAGCGCATCCGGCTCGGCCGCCAGCGGCGACAAGGCGGAACGCAGCGCGGCAACCACCGGGCCGTCGGCCGTGGCCGGGTCGTGCGCCGCGAGCTCGGTCACCAGGCTGGCGCCGGCCGCGACCACCTGCTCGCGGCGGCCGGACAGCAGGCCGTGCGCGATGCGTCGGCCCAGGTTGGCGCCCTCGCGCAGGGCCATTGCCCGCAGCGCGTCGACGGCTGCCGTCGACACGGCGTCATCGGGATCGTCGGCCGCCTCGAGCGCAAGCGGCAGAAGCAGGCGCACTTCGTCCATGCTGCCGGCCGGCCACGCGCTCAAGGCCGCCAGTCGGGTCTCGCGGTCGGCCGACTCGAGGCCCTCTGCCAGCGCCCCGGCGCGCGACGTGGTTCCCAACCGCCGCTGCACCGCGCTGGCCAGGCGGCGCACCTCGGCATCGTCGTCGTCCAGGGCAGCGGCCAGAACGGGCTCGGCCGCGGCCCGCAACGCGCTCAGACCCTCCGGCGACAGGTTCAGCAGCGCCTGCAGCGTGGCCACGCGCACTGCCGGACGAGGCATGCGGAAGAGCAGCGTCAACTCGCGCGTGGGATCGCCGGCCGGTGGCCGCGGCCCCAGACCGGCGGCCATGCGCACGAGAGCTTCGGCTGCGATCCCCACCACGTCCGGTGAGCGGTCGCCGAGGGCACGCTCGAACCCGATCCGCAAGCGCGTGGCGGCGTGGTCCCAGCCTCCGCCGCGGCGCATGGCGCCGGCCAACGCTCCCAGGACGGTCTGCCGACCGGCCGGGTTGAGGTCACGGGACAAGTCCAGCAGGTCGGCCACTACCGCCGGCACGCGCGGGTCCGGCGTCTCGGCCACGTCCGCCCCGCCCAGGTACGCGGCGAGCAGCGCGGCGCGCAGCCGATCCGTCAGCTGGGTGGCGGCCAGGTCGGCCTCGGTCAAGGACACGGGGCACCACTCCCCGTCCGCCGCGTCGGGCACCACGACCAGCCGCCCACGACGCAGCAACCAGATGGCCCCGGCCGGGCCGCGTCCCAGGGCCAGGCCGGGCTCGGGCGCCGTCCCGCCCGACGGCAGCGGCACCTCGGACCAGCCGTCCAGCCAACCGTCCAGGCGCAGCCCTACCGGCACCAGCTCGCCCGGAGCGCCAAGGGCATCGACGCGATCCAGCAGCGCCAGCCCGGCCTTCAAGTCCTCGCGCGTGAGTTGGGAACGGGATGGGTCCATGCGGCTGACCTTGGGGACGCCGGCAGACGCGGCGCGGGTCGGCATTCTAGTCGAGGCCCCGGCCGGCGGTCAACAGGGTCGTTGCCGGCCACGCGCGGGCGCGGTATAATCCGGCGGCACTTCATTCCTGACGTTACGTAAAGAGAGGCTCCGCCCGTGGAACACCCCGAGCTTCCGAACACCGACTCGCCGGAGGTCATGCAGCAGGCAATCGCGATGCATCTCACGCAAACGGTATGGGAGCACTTCTCGCGCACCATCCACGCCGACGAGATGGAGGAGCAGTTGCTGCAGCTCTACCAGCGCATCTACGCGGGCGTGTCCGAGGCGCACAAGTAGGTCGACCGGCGTCGGCCTCGTCGCGCCGCGTGACGCGCGCCGCGCCGCGTGACGCTCGCCGGCGCCGGCGGCCGGTCTCGCGTTGGGGCCCCGCGGCACCACGAAACCATGCTCCTTGACGCGCTGGGCATTGCCGCGCTCGCTCACGAGTTGCGCTCGGCCGTCGGTGGAGGCCGCGTGCAGGAGGTGGTGCAGCCGCACCGTCTGGCCGTGACGCTGGAGGTCTACGCAGGCTGCAGGGTCTACCTGACGCTCTCGGCCGACCCGCGTGACGAGGGCGTGGCGCTCGGCACGGAGCGCCCGCGCCGCGGCGAGGGCGCGCCAACTCCGTTGCTCCTGGCGCTGCGGGCGCGCGCCGTTGGCGCGCGCCTGCGCGGGACGGACCAGCCGCCGCTCGAGCGCGTGCTGCTCTTCTCGTTCGAGGGCTCCGAGCCGTTCCGCCTGGTGGCCGAGTTGATGGGCCGCATGGCCAACCTGATCCTGGTGGACCAGGCCGGAGTGGTGGTGGCATCGGCGCGGCGTGTGACGCCGGAAATGACGCGGGCGCGCGTGGTGCTGCCCGGCCGGCCGTACGAACCGCCGCCGGCGCCGGCCAAGACCGCGCCCGGCGCGGTGACGCCCGAGCAGCTGACGGCATGGCTGGCCGAGGCGCCCGGCTCTGATCTGTGGCGGGTGCTGGTCCGCAGCGTCCGTGGCCTCAGCCCGATGGCGGCGCGGGAAGTGGTGGCGCGGGCGAAGGCCGCGGCGGAGGGCGGAGCGGCACACGGGCCAGGCCCGACGGCGCTGGCGGCGTCGTTGCGCGAGCTCTTCTCACCCGTGGCCGACGGCACCTGGCAACCGGCGGTGGTGCGGTCCGGCGGCCGTGTCGTGGCGTACACGCCCTACCTCCCACTCCGGCTGCCGGTCGATGTGCCGGAGGACTCGCTGGTGGAGGCCGCGCCCAGCATGGCCGCGGCCATGGCCGCCTACGAGAGGGATCGCGGCAGCGGCGACCCGTACCGTCACGCCCGCGACGGCGTGGCGCGCGAACTGGCCGCGGCGCGCGAGCGCGTGGAGCGGCGCGCCGCCGCGCTGGCTCGCGAGCATTGGGACGAGGAGCAGATCGAGGCGCTGCGCGAGGCCGGCGACCTGATCCTCACCTACCAGTCCATGCTGCGACGCGGCGACCGCGTGCTCCAGGCGCCGGACGCGGCGCGGGGCGGCCTGCGGCTCATCGACGTGGATCCGGCCCTGTCCGCGGTGGAGAACGCGCAAGCGTACTACCGTCGCTATCGCAGCCGGCGTCGCGCGGCCGAGGCCTACCACGAGCGGTTGGCGGCCATCGACGCCGAGCGCGCTGCCCTGGACCAGTGGGCGCTGGACCTGGAGCTGGCCGAGGACCGACCCGGCATCGACGGGGTGCTGGACGCGCTGGTGGAAGCCGGCCACGTCAAGGTCACGCGGGGCCGGCATCGGCCCGCGCAGGCCTCGCGGCCGCTGGCGCTGTACTCAAGCGACGGCATGCGCGTGCTCGTGGGCCGCAACAGCCGCCAGAACGCGCAGGTCACGTTCCGGCAGGCGGCGCGCGGCGATCTCTGGCTGCACGCGCGGGGCGTGCCGGGCGGCCACGTGGTCATCAAGTGCGGCGGACGGCCCGTGCCCGAGGCCACCCTGCGCGAGGCCGCCTCGCTGGCCGCGTATTACTCACGGGCCCGCAACGAGGCGCGCGCGGACGTGGTCGTCACCGACATCCGTCACGTGCGGCACCTGCGCGGCGGCGATCCCGGGCTGGTCACCTACGAGCGCGAGCGGACCTTGGACGCGGTGCCGCGCGGGCCGCACGATCTCGGGCTGGTGTAGGCGACTCGACACCCGGCATCGGCGCCACCCCGCTCCACCCGGGCTCGCCGCCGCGTGCGCCGCGCGGCGTCCTGGGGTACCATATCTGCCGCCGGCACCGCGCCGCAAGGGCTCTAGGCGCGTTGTCCCGGCAGCCCGCGCCCGGCCCCTCCGGTCGCTATCAGCCGCACAGGAGATGTCCCCATGCATTTCTCGGAGCGCATGTCCCGGCTAGGCACCGAGACCGCCTTCAACGTCCTGGCCCGCGCCAAGGCCCTCGAGGCCAAGGGTCACGATGTGGTCCACCTGGAGATCGGGGAGCCCGACTTCGACACGCCGGCCAACATCATCGAGGCCGCCGCCAACGCGCTGCGCAACGGCTGGACGCACTACACGCCCGCGGCGGGCATCCCCATCCTGCGCGAGACCATCGCCACGCACATCGCGGACACGCGGGGCATCAAGGTGGCCCCGGAGCAGGTGGTGGTGACGCCGGGCGGCAAGCCCATCATGTTCTACGCCGTCCTGGCGCTCGTCGAGCCCGGCGACGAGGTGGTCATGCCCAACCCCACGTTCCCCATCTACGAGTCGATGGTGAACTACATCGGCGCCAAGCCCGTGTTCGTGAAGCTGGCCGAGGAGGAGGGCTTCGGCTTCGACCTGGACATGTTCGCCGACAGCCTGTCGGACAAGACGCGCATGGTGGTGCTGAACTCGCCCTCCAACCCCACCGGCGGGGTGCTGTCCAAGGCGCAGATAGAGACGGTGGCCGGGCTGCTGCGCGACCGGCCGGACGTGTGGATCCTGTCGGACGAGATCTACTCGCGCATCCTGTACGACACCGACCACGTCTCCATCGCCAGCGAGCCCGACATGCAGGACCGCACCATCATCCTGGACGGCTACTCCAAGACCTACGCCATGACCGGCTGGCGCCTGGGATACGGCGTGATGCAGCCCGAGCTGGCCCAGCGCATGACCCAGCTGCAGATCAACGCCGTGAGCTGCGTCAACGCGGCCACGCAGGTGGCCGGCGTGGAGGCCCTCACCGGGCCGCAGGACGCCGTGAACGACATGGTGACCGCCTTCCGGGCGCGTCGCGACGCGGTGGTGGCCGGGCTCAACGACATCCCGGGCATCCGCTGCGTGATGCCGCGCGGCGCGTTCTACGTCTTCCCCAACGTGACGGCGCTGCCCATCGATCAAGACGAGCTGGCGCGGCGCTTGCTGGACGAGGTGGGGGTGGCCGTGCTGTCCGGCACGGCGTTTGGCGCGTACGGCAAGGGCTACCTGCGCCTGTCCTACGCCAACTCGCTCGAGAACATCGACAAGGCGCTCGGCCGCATCGGCGACTTCGTGAAGGCGCTCTAGGGCCGTCGTGGCACGGATCCACTTGCCCTTCGTGCAGCGGACGCGGCGCAATCACGCCATCGAGCACGCCACCGTCCACATCCTCACGGCAGGCCGGCCGGGACTGGTCCTGGCCGGCCGGTCGGATTCGGGCGGCTTCGTGCTGTACGGCGACGTCAGCACGGCCGAGGTGCGCTCGGCCGTCGACGAGGCCTTGCGGCGCCTGGCGCTGGAACCGGGGCTGGCGGTGCACCAGACCTGCGGCACCAACCTGGTGGTGAGCGCCATGGTCTCGGCGTTGGCGGCACTGGCGGCGCTGTGGACGGTGCGGGTGGACGAGCGGGCCAACAGGCCGTGGGTGGTGCTGCCCCGTCTGCTGTTGGCCACCACGCTGGCGGCCATCGGCAGCCAGCCGTTGGGGCCGTGGGCGCAGCGGCGCCTGACCACCCTGGCCGACGTGGGCGACGCCGAGGTGGCGCGGATCGCGGAGCGCCGTCACGGGCGCTTGCGCGTGCACCGCGTGGACGTGCGCCACCCGCGCGGGGGTCGCCGGCCGGCAGCCGGCGACCGCCGCACCTGCGCCACCGCGCGTTCCTGACGCGCCGCCGCGCCGTGTTCTACCTGTTCCACGGCCCCGACCGCTTCTCCATCCAGGAGACCGTGTCCGGCATGCGCGCGCGGCTGGCGCAGGAGGACCCGGCGGCGGCGCTCAACGACACCACACTGCAGGGACAGGCCCTTACCCTGGGCGAGCTGCGCGCCGCGGCCGATGCCCTGCCCTTCCTGGGCGAGCGCCGCCTCGTGGTGGTCCACGGCCTGCTCGCCCGCTGCCAGGGGCGCGGCGCGGACGCCCGCGCCCTGGCCGAGAGCCTCACTGCCTACCTGCCGCAGTTGCCGCCCACCACCCGTCTGGTGCTGGCGGACGGACCATTGGAGGCCAAGAATGCGGTGTTGGCATGGGCCACGCTCTGGCGCTCCCGCCAACCCGAGCCCGACGCCTGTGCCGTCATCCGGGCCTTCGAGGCGCCCAAGCCGTCGCGGCTGCCGGCATGGCTGGCGCGGCGAGCAGCCGCCCGAGACGGCGAGATAGCGCCGGACGCGGCCGAGGCCCTGGCCGAGGCGCTGACGCGCGAGGGCGTCGTGGATCTGGGGCTGGCCGACACCGAACTGGAGAAACTGCTCACCTACGCCGGCGGGGACACGGTCTCGGCCGCGGACGTGGCCCTGCTCGTCACGCCGGTGAGCCTGGAGCGCGTGTTTACCTTGCTGGACGCCCTGTCCGAGCGCAAGGGCGCCCGCGCAGCGGCCATGATGCAGCGGTTCCTCGACGAGGGCGAGCCGCCGCTGCGGCTGCTGGCCATGATCGGCCGCCAGTTCCGCATGCTGGCGCTGGCCAGGGCGTTGCTGGACGCGGGCACGCCCCCGTCACGGCTGGGAGGACATCTGCCCGTGCCGCCCTTCGCGGTGAGCCGGCTGGCGCGCCAGGCGGGCGGCTTCCGTTGGTCGGATCTGGAGGGCGCGCTGCGCTCGCTGGCCCGCGCCGACGGAGACGTCAAGACGGGCCGCGCGGACCCGGTGCTGGCACTGCACTTGTTCGTGGCCGGCGTCTGCGGGCCGGCGGCGGCCCGGGCCGGCAGCGGTCCTTCGCGAGCCGGGCGCTAGACCGGCGCGAACTGCCGCCGCCGCGCCTCCACGGTGGCCAGCACCCCGTCCAGCGACTGCACGAACTTGTCCACCCCCTCCACGGAGAGCCGCTCGCCGACCCTGTCGAGGTCGATGCCCCACAGCGCAAGCCGGCGCACCACTCCGTCCGCCTCGTCCAGTCCCTCCGCCAGGGTGGGCGCGACGCGCCCGTGGTCGCGGAACGCGTCCAGCGTCTCCAGCGGCAGCGTGTTCACCGTGTGGGGCCCGATGAGCTCGTCGACGTAGAGCACGTCGCTGTACGCCGGGTTCTTGGTGCTGGTGCTGGCCCACAGGACCCGCTGCCGTCGGGCGCCGCGCGCCTGCAGCGCGGCGAAGCGACGGCTGGTGAAGAGCTGCTGGAAGCGCCGATAGGCGCGCTTGGCGTTGGCCACGGCTGCCTTGCCCATGAGGTCGCGCATGCGTGCCGCCCGTTGCGGGTCTCCCTCTTCGGCCAGTCGGGCCGCGAGCAGGGCGTCCACGTGCGAATCCACCCGGCTGACGAAGAAGCTGGCCACCGAGGCGACGCCCTCCAGCGGCCGGCCGGCGGCGGCCCGCGCCTCCAGCCCGGCCAGGTAGGCTTCCGCCACCGCGTCGTAGTGGGCCAGGGAGAACATCAGCGTCACGTTGACGTTGATGCCCGACACGAGACACTCGCGCACGGCCGGCATGCCCTCCGCCGTGGCCGGGATCTTGATCATGAGGTTGGGCCGGTCCACCGCCGCCCACAGCCGGCGCGCCTCGTTCACCGTGCCCCACGTGTCCGCCGCCAGGCGCGGACTGACCTCGTGGCTGACGTAGCCGTCCAGTCCGCCGCTGGAAGCGTGCAGCGGCAGGAACAGGTCGCACGCGCCGCGGATGTCGTCCAGGGTGAGCGCGTCGTAGATGGCCTCGGCATCGGCGCCTGCACGGGCCAACTCCCCGAGTTGCGCGTCGTACTGCTGACTGCCGGCGATGGCCTTCTGGAAGATGGACGGGTTGGACGTCACACCGCGGACGGCATCACGCTCCGTGAACTGCGCCAGTTGCCCGCTGCCCAGCCAGTCGCGCGTGAGCTCGTCCAGCCACACGCTCTGGCCCAGGCCAAGGAGCTGCTGCAAGGGGTTGGGTGTCATGGCCGGCCTCCTGTGGGGCGGCCATTATACCGTGGGCGCCGGGTGGGGGCACGCGCGGCGCGGGCGCCCGGGCCCGGAGCGAGGTCGCTGACGCCCTTCAGGCGGCCACCCGCCGGATGACCGCCACCACCCGCCCCTGGATGGCCACGTTGGCCTCGTCGACGAAGATGGGGTCCATGGACGGGTTGGCCGGCTGGAGCCGGATGCGGTCACCGTGCCGGTAGTAGCGCTTGAGCGTGGTCTCCTCGCGGTCGCGGATCCAAGCCGCCACCAGGTCTCCGTCGCTGGCCGCGTCCGCATGCTCCATGATCACGATGTCCCCGTCGTGCACCAGGGCGTCGATCATGGAGTCACCCTTGACCGTCAGCGCGTAGACGCCCCGCCCCGGCCGACGCGGCAGCAGGCTCTCCGCCACCTCCACCCAATCGTCTGCCGACTCCGCCGTTCGCTCGTCCAGAACGGGAATGGGCTCGCCGGCAACGATGGTGCCGAGCAACGGCACCATGCCCGGAGTGGACTCCCGCCCCAGGCGCAGCCCTCGCGACACGCGCTGCTCGCGCTCCAGCATGCCGAGCTGGGTCATCTTGTTGAGGTGGTACTCCACCACGCTCGTCGACTTGATGCCCACCTGCCCGCCGATCTCGCGGATGGTGGGCGGATAGCCGTTCTTGGCAATGTATTCCTGGATGAACTGGAGGATCCTCTCGCGGCGGTCGGACCTGGCCATGCGCGCCCACCTTTCCCGGCTGGCGGCCTGCAGGCCCCGGAGCGGAGCCCGTCGGCACGGTGATCGGAACACATGTTCGACGACCGCGCTAGTTTACTCGAACACCGGTTCGATGTCAACCGCCCGCTGCCGGGGCAAGACCTGGATCAGCGGCCGTCCCGGGCCCGCCCCGGGTCCGCGCGATGCCGGGCGCGGCAGCCAACCAGGCCTCCAACCGGACCTCGCGCCCCGGCGGCCCTCCGGCCAGCTCGCCGCGCAGCTCGCCGACCAGCGCGCCCCGCTCCGCGAAGACATCGTGACGGTGGATGGACTCCTGGTTGCGCTGGCGGGCAAGGACATAGGCCTCGTCGGGCAGCTCGGGGTACACCCGCAACGTGTGCACCAGCATGTCGCGGACGGCGTCCTCCACGAACTTGGGGTGCAGGTGCGCCCGGTTGACCACGAAGAACTCGTCCGGGCGCTTGAGGAGCTCGTAGATCTCACTGGACATGCCGGCCTCGACAATGCGCACCAACTCGTCCGCGCTGACCGAGGGGTGGGCGGAGACCATGAGCGTGCCCACGCTGCGCTGACTGTGGCTGGCCAGCGGCACCACCTCCAGCGCCGCGTCGGCTTGCGCGGCGGTCAGGCCGCGCTCGCGCAGGCGGGACCGGGCGTGGTCGCGCACCATGTCCTGCGCACACGGGCACGCCGTCATGCCCACCACCTCCACGCCCACCAGGCGCGCGGACCCACTCGCGTCGGCCACGGCGCTGCCCAGAAGCAGGAACAGGTCCTGCGTGCGCTGGGCGGTCAGCGGCGTGTGTCGCGTGCGCGGCACCTTGGCCCGCAGGTGCACCTCGGCCTTGGCCGCCGACTGACGGCTCACCAGGTCCTCGGCCACACGCCCGGCCAGGCTCTCGATGTCGGGCGCCTCCACGCGCATCAGGTCGTCCAGGGTCTGATCGACCAGGTGCGGGAAGCGGGACATGTGCACCCCCTTCCGCTCGGGGCTCAGGTCCACGAACATGTCGATGGTGGCGAAGAACAGCTCGACCGGGCGTCCCGTGGCCAGGCGGATGACGCGCTCGATGCCGGTCACGCCCACGCGGGCCAGGGCGATGCCGTGTGCAGGCGCCTCGGCCTGCACGTCGCGCGCGAAGCCGGCCAGCAGGCCCCGCTCCACGCGCCGCACGCCCGAGGTGTCCACCCGATCGCGCAGCTCGCGCACGGTCACGCCCAGCACCGGGTGTCTCAGGTCGGGCGCCACGTCGGCGAGGGGCACCAGGACAAACGCCCGTTCGTGGAGGCGCGGGTGGGGCAGCTCCAGGCCGTCGCCCGACGCGTCGTCCGCGCCCACCACAAGGTCTCCGTACAGGAGCAGGTCGATGTCTATGGGCCGCGGCCCAAAGCGCTGCGCGCCCTCGCGCCGCCGGCCCAGGTCGCGCTCGATGCGCTGCAGCTCGGCCAGGAGCGCGCGGGGCGACATCTCCGTGCGCACGCCGACGACCGTGTTGATGAACCGCGGCTGTTCCACCGGCCCCACCGGCGCGGTGTCGTAGACCGGAGACGCCGCGACCACGTCGAGCGTGCGGCGCAGCCGACCCATGGCCAGGGCCACGTTCAGCTGGCGGTCGCCCAGGTTGGAGCCCAGGCCGAGCCAGGCGGTGGCGTCGGCGCTGCCGGCACAGCTGACGCCGGCCGTGTGGTCGGCACCCGTGTCGGTGGGCGAGCTCCCCGGCGGCAGCGGCCGCTCCGCCAGCGGCGCCATCAGTTGCGGTGGCCGGGCGCGGCCGTCGGGTCGGGCCGCTCGGAGCCGCGCGGGGGCGGCAGGCGCGAGGCAAGCACGTCGGCCGCCGCCAGGCCGGAGAGCGCCGCTCCCTCTACCCGCGGGCCGCCGAACGCGTCGCCGGCGAAGGCCAGTGGCGGCACGCCTCGCGCCACCAGGTAGGGGTGCGGGTGGACCACCGTCGGCAGCGAGTAGCGCCACCGCTCGAGCCGCGCCTGCGCGATGGACGTCCCGTGCGCCACGTAGGGCAGCAAGCCGCCGCGCAGATGGGCCAGCACCTCGCTGTCGCGACCGTCCCACGCCGTCCGGCTCCACTCGGCGCTTGCTTGGACCGTCACCACGCACACGCCGGGCGACACGCCCTTGCGCCGGTTGTCCGCCAACCAGGCGATGGGTGCCTCCGGTCGCTGCAGCGCCCCCGGATCGGGCAGCGCGGCGTCACCGTCCAGGAGGAACAGGCCGCAGAGGCCGGGCGCGTATTCGATGCGGCCCAACGCGTCGCGGTCCGCCTGCGCCAGCTCGGTGCCGCCCACGTCCAGCAGAAGCAGCGACTGCGGCACGGGCGCCGTCAGGAGAAGCGCCCGCGCGGAGAGCGGCGCGGCGCCCGGGGAGATGACACGCCAGCCCCACGGGAACGGCGACGCCGCCGTCACGTGCCGTCCCAACCGGACGTCAAGCCCGGTGGCCAGGAAGTTGGCCAGCGCGGCCATGCCGCCGCGCACGGCGTAGCGGGCGTGACCCTCCGGGCGGGGCACGGCCAGGCTGCCGTCGCTCCAGCCGCGCGCCCAGGTAAACACCAGGCCCACCTCGCGCCACTCGCGCACCATGTCGGCAAACTCCGGCCGGCGCGTGGTGAAGAACTGCGCCCCCGCGTCCGCCCGCCCGGGGCCCACGCTCCGCGTGGCCAGGCGGCCGCCAACCCAGCGCCCCCCTTCCAGAACGGCCACGCTCAACGAGCGCTGGCCGAGGGCCTGGGCGGCCAGCAGGCCGGCAATCCCCGCGCCGACCACGACCACGTCCACATCGGCGCTCGAGCCCGCGCCAAGGTCTGCGTCCCCGCCCACCGCGCTCACGCCGCGCATGATAGTGAGTCGGCGCGGTCGATGGCAACACGGCCCGCACCCGGCGCCAGGCCGGCGGCAGCGGCGAGGCGGCAGCGGCGAGGCGGCACCGGCGAGGCGGCAGCGGCGAGGCGGCACCGGCGAGGCGGCACCCCAGCCGTGTCGGGCAGGCGGCCTCCGCGGCACCCCGCCGTGATCGCATGGCGTCGCCGCCCGTGTCACGCTCGGTTCTTCCTTCAGCGGGACGTTGTTGTCCCGCCCGGGAAGGACCGAAACAATCCCTCCCCCGGCAGGGGAGGGGGGGGGGGGGGGGGAGGAGGCCCCCCCGCGCGGTGGGGGTACAGCCCGGCGAAGCCGGGCGCCATAGGGGCGAAGCCCCTTGGAAGTGTCCTGTCCCTTTCCGGATGTGTCAGCGAATATCTGGGACAGGACACTAGCGGCGTTTC
>Ga0114946_10000378_pt1 | contig 29244 bp, 28 predicted proteins | sample WalLakDeSediment_FD_88676 | JGI IMG/M metagenome (GOLD analysis project Ga0114946, IMG submission 88676) | Lake sediment microbial communities from Walker lake, Nevada to study Microbial Dark Matter (Phase II) - Walker Lake 11/02/13 Deep Sediment | ecosystem: Environmental > Aquatic >... | reverse complement strand
TCGGGATCGTAATAGTCGGCCACGCTCCAGCGCTCCGGCGGCACTTCGGTAATGCTGTAGCGCTTGTGCATCATGTTGTCCCAGAAAGCCGCCACGCCGGGCGCGTCGGGCAGTATGGCGCCCAGCCCCACAATGGCGACGGCCTGCTCTTCAGTTGTGTGCATGTGTAACCTCACTGGATTGCAAATGGCATTATGCACTGGGAATTGTGGCGGTACTCGCAAGCTGCCGTACCGAGACGCCCCCATCCACAATTCTCAATTCACAATGGATCTTTTCAACAGGTAGAAGTTCAACTTCTTGCAGAAGTTGTAATTTCTTTATCTTCTATTTAAATGCTTCGTTCAACTTATCGCGCGCAAAGTCCATGTCGGCAATCAGACCCGCCTGCGCCTGGTAGATGGCCGGCAGGTTGAGCGAATTGGCCAGATTGGGGTCGCTTTGTCCCGCGCCGATCGCCCAGCGCAGCCCCTCCGTTGCCACCTTGAGCGCCGCGTCGCGCGCGTGGATGCGCGCCAGCGCCTGGCGCGTGGGCGTGTCCAGCGGAATGGCCTCGGTGGGGTGGGATTGGACGCGCTCGGCGAAGATGGCGGCCGTTTCGGTGTAGGCGATCAGTTCACCCAGGCGGAACAAGACGTGCTGGTTGCGCGTGAGGCGGTCCAGCCGGCAGCGCTCCAGGATAACCGCCAGAGCGCGCATGGCCAGGGCAGCCGCGGCGGCGCCGTTGTGTGGTTCGCGGGGGTGCAGTTGCTCCAGCCGCGCCGCCCAGTCATTGTAGAAAGCGCCGCGCGTCTTGAGGTGCTGCTGCCAGCGGTCGCGCGCAATGGTCCACTCCATGATTTCGGAGGTGCCCTCGTAAATGGTGGTGATGCGCACGTCGCGCTTAATCTTTTCCACCATGTATTCCTTGGTATAGCCGTAGCCGCCCAGCGCCTGGATGGCGTCTTCGGCCGTTTTGTTGCCGGCCTCGGTACCCAGGTATTTGGCCACGGCGCCCTCGGTTTGCAGCCCGTGGTCGCCGCCGTCCAACTGCTCGGCGACCCACTCAATGTAGGCGCGGGCCGCTTCGAGCCGCACGGCGTTGGGGACGATCAGCTTGTGGGTATAGCCCTGCTTGTGGTCGAGCGTGTCGCCGGCCTGCACGCGCTCGTGCGAGTAGCGGATGGCGCGCCGCAGCGCCTCCCAGCCGGCCCCCATGCCAAAGGTGCCGACCATCAGGCGCGTGTAGCCGAAGACGGCCTGCGCCTCGGCCAGCCCGTTGCCTTCCTGCAGGCCCACCAGGTTTTCGATGGGTACAAAAACGTCCTCCAGGAAGAGGGCGGCGGTGTTGCTGGCGCGAATGCCGTGCTTGTCTTCGGGTTTGCCGCAGCTAAAGCCCGCGGCGCCGCGCTCGACGATGAACCAGGAGGGTCCGCCAGGAGCGAGCGCCAGAATGGAGTAGAGGTCGGCCACGCTGCCGTTGCTGATCCACTGCTTTTGGCCGTTGATCTTGTAGCCGATGAGGGCGCCGTTTTCGCGCACCGGCTCGGCTTTAGTCTGCATGGCGCCCAGGTCGCTGCCGGCCTGGGGCTCGGTGGCGCCGTAGGCCATCAGCAGCGATTCTTCGGCGATACGGCCGAACCAGCGCGCCTTCTGCTCCGGCGTTGCGCCGACGCGAATGGGGTCCGAGCCGAGGAAGGTGGCGAGCACGCCGGTCGCAATGCCCAGGTCAATCGCAGCCATCAGTTCGGAAATACGATAAATATCGTAGGCGCCGCCGCCCAGCCCGTCGTATGCTTCGGGGATAAAGAGCAGGTGCAGCCCAAGCTGGCCGGGATCATATAATTCTTGCAGAACTTCGTGGGGAAAGCGGTCGTTGTGGTCCAATTCCAATAAGTACTCCAGCGTTAATTTACGCTCGGCGTACTTTTTAAGCGTGTCTAGAATCATGTCACGCGTTTCTTTGTCGAGTCCACTCATATGATTCTCCTTCAGAAAAGTGCAATTGGGTTATTTATCATTTGAGAAAAATTCACAAATAGATCTGGGAAAAAGTCGAACTGTGAAATCTTTCACATTTTAAAGCGCAAGCAGCATTAAAGAGAGTGACAGACGTCATGTAATTTGTATGCAAAAAGCATAATGCAATGTGTCATGTGGGCCTTTCCGGTGCTAGCCGGCGCCGTTTGTCGCAGTTGAAGTGTGAGCGAAAACCGTTATTGAAGTTTGCACGTCATTACCGGGCAATCCGGTAATTGCAATTTTGCACACGCGGCGCGTGTTTTTCGTTGGTCCAGGCAAAGCCAGTATAAGCCGGACGTTACCTGAGCGCCAGAATTATAGCGACTATGCGTGCGCAAGGCTACACCATTTTGGGTTGCAGGACGACAGATTCTCAATCATTACGGGATTTCGGGGTTGCGCCGGCGTTTGCTGGAGGCCGGGAAGTGGGAGAGGTCTGGGAATGCCCCTGCCAGGACTCGAACCTGGGCGCCTGGCTTCGGAGGCCAGAGCTCTATCCTCTGAGCTACAGGGGCATATAGGCGGATTTTGCCATAAGGGGGGGGAGAAGTCAAGCGGGTGGCGAGGAGCGAGGAGCGAGGGCGCGCCCGCCTGGGCGTTCCCGCCTGGGCGGCGGCAGATTCGTCATGGTGAGGGCGGGATGAAAGCGCGGTGGGAATTGGGTATACTGGACAGCAAATGAAGCGTGGAACATGTGGAGCAGGGTGATTTTGATGATTTTGCCAGGCCGGAGGCGTTGTGGCTGATTGGGCGCGGCGCTGGCGGACGCTGCGGCGGCTTGCGTGGGCGGAGCGGCTGCTGATTGGGCGCGGCTGGAGCGAGCTGTGGGGGATCACGGCGGCGCTGCGGCTGTTTGGCTTCCGCGCCGTCTACCGGGCGCTGGCGCGAGGGGCGCAGCCCGCCGCGCCGGTGGAGGATTTGGAACGGGCGCAGGCCGTGGCGCGCTGCACGGCCGTTGCGGCCCACTACCATCCGCTGCGCCCCACCTGCCTGCCGCGCGCGCTGCTGCTGTGGCGGCTGCTGCGCCGCCGCGGGCTGCAAGCGCAACTGCACATCGGCGCGCAGCATGCGCCCAATGAGGCGCCGACGCGGCTGCGGGCGCACGCCTGGGTGACGCACGCCGGTACAGTGTTGAACGACGCGCCGGACGTGGGCGAGCGCTTCGCGGTTTTGCCGCTGGAGACCGCGCTGGCGGAAATGGATCACCGGGCGATTGGCGACGGCCGTACCCCCCTCGAAACCGCGCGCATCCAATGGCTGCAACGCCGCTGGAACCCGCAGGCGCCCGCGCCGCCCCTGGGAACGGAAACGGCCGCGCTGGCGGAGGATCCGTTTGTGGCGCCGCTGCTGTACGCGGCGCTGAAAGAGGAACCGGGCGTACCGCCGGACGCGCTGGCGGCGCTGCGCCAGGCTTACGAGCAAAACGGGCTGCGCAACGCGCTGCTGCTGCACGAACTGGGCCAGGCGCTGCGCGCGCTGGCGACGGCGGGCGTACCCGCGCTGGCGCTGAAAGGGGCGGCGCTGGCCGAGAGCGTGTACGGCAATGTGGCGCTGCGGCCGATGCGCGATATGGACGTGCTGGTGCGGGCGGAAGACGCGCCGCGCGCGCTGCGCGTGCTGGCGGCGCAGGGCTACCGGCCGGAGGAGGCAGAGCCGCACGCGGGCGTGACGCTGGCGTACGAAAACGAGCTGCTGCTGCGCAAGGCGGGACGGCTGGATTTTGTACTGGAGGTGCATTGGAGCCTGCTGGATTCGCCTTTTTACCAGCACGCGCTGCAAATGGACTGGTTTTGGGCCACGGCCGTACCCGTGCGCATCGGCGGCCAGCCGGCGCACATGCTGGGCCCGGCGGCGCAGCTCGTCTACCTGTGCGCCCACGCGGTGCTGCACCACGGGGGGCGCGATTTGCTGTGGCTCCACGACGTGGCGGCGCTGCTCCAGCACGCGGGCGACGACCTGGATTGGGAGGCGGCGCTGGCGGCCGCGCAGGCTAACCACCTGGTCCTGCCGCTGCAGCAGGTTTTGGCGGAGCTGACGACGGCGTGGGGCGTGAGGCTGCCGGAGAGGGTGTGGGCGCGGGTGCAGGCGCTACGGCCGTCGCCCCAGGAGCAGCAGACGTTTGCGCGGTTGACCGCGGCCGAGCGGCCGGTGCTGCGTCGCTTTTGGGACGACCTGGCCGGCCAGCCTTCCTGGCGTCGGCGCGTCCATTACGCGCTGGTCAGCCTCTTCCCGTCGCCGGCCTACATGCGCCGGCGCTACGGTTTGCGCTGGCTGCCGCTGGCTTATCCGTACCGCTGGTGGGTGGGGCTGCGGGGGGAGAGGAACACAGAGAGCACGGAGGGGAAGAGGAACGCAGAGAGCACGGAGGAGGCGCGGAGGGGCGCGGAGGGGGGATAGAGACTGGGGAAGAGGAATGCAGCAGAGGGCACAGAGAAGGCGCAGAGGGACGTGGAAGGGGATAGGGGTTGGGGGGAGGAGGAACGCAGAGGCGCAGCACGTCCAGCTCGCGCGGTGAGGGGGTCAACCAGGGCGTTTGCCGGCGGGCAGGGTGGGGGCTGTTTAGCTCGGCCTGGGCGAGGGCCACGGCCGTTTTGCCCAGACCATAGACGGCCGTCGCCAGCCCGCCCCTGTCATTGATCTGCCGGTAAAGGGCCACGCTGCGAGTAAAGAGGTCGTGCGCTTCGGCATATTGCCGCCGGCGCAGGGCCACGTCCCCCTGGTTGTTCAGCGCCGTCGGCAAACTGGCCGCTTTCGCAGTGGGCCAACTCAAGGGCCAGGCGCGTTTTGCCGATGCCGCCGGGACCCAGCAGCGTCAGCAGGCGGCAGTCGGGATTGGCCCACAGCCGGCCGATTGCGGCCAGTTCTCGATGACGGCCGATGAAGGAGGTCAACGGTTTGGGCAGCACGTTCCCTTAACCTACGCAAGCATATTGCCGGCGGCGCGCCGGAAGCGGCAAACAATTTATGGGCGCGGACATAGCCGCTACTATAGCGGCCAGGGGGGCGCCAGTCAAAAGATCGCCCGGCGAAAGTAGAAATTACCCGTTTATCCTCTACAGTCCCGGCGCGCCAGTTTGGCCGGTTGGCGCTATAATGGTAAGTAACACGTCCGAGATGTTGGGTTTTCAGATTCCCATGAACAGTTCACCCAAAGCAATTTCCCCGCGCGTGTTCGCGCAAATGCTGTTTTTCATTGTCGTCGTCCCCTTCCTGCCGCTCTTGATTTCCCGGCGCTGGGGCTGGTGGGAAGCCTGGGTCTACGCCGCCATTGGCATCCTGGGCTTCGTTGTCAGCCGGGCGCTGGCGGCGCGGCGCCATCCCGACCTGCTGGCCGAACGGGCCCGCTTCCTGCAGCACGCCGACGCCAAAGCCTGGGACAAGACCCTGGCCCCTTTGCTGGGGCTGGGCGGCGGTTTGCTGCCGCTCGTCGCCGGGCTAGACGCGCGCTTTGGCTGGTCGCTCGCCTTCAGCCTGCCGGTGAAAATAGGGGCGCTGGTCGTCATCCTGGCCGGCTATGCCCTGGCGTCCTACGCCCTGATCGAGAACCGCTTCTTCTCCGGCATGGTGCGTATCCAGGCCGAGCGCGGCCACACGGTTGTCGCTGGCGGCCCCTACCGCTGGATCCGGCATCCCGGCTACGCGGGCGCGCTCTGGTCCTACCTGGCCACGCCCCTCTTCCTGGATGCGGCCTGGGCCTTCTTGCCGGCGCTGCTGCTCGCGCTGGTGTTGATCGTCCGCACTGCCCTGGAGGACAAGGCCTTGCAGGAGGAGTTGGCGGGCTATCGTGAGTACGCCCGGCGGGTGCGCTATCGCCTGCTGCCGGGCGCGTGGTGAAGGCATGGTCCCCCAATGAGCGGGACGGCGCGGTTGGGGCGCGATTTTGGCAAATCGCGCTACGTTTCAGCGGGACAAATTTGCCGCAGGCTGTCCGGAAGCGGCCCCACGTAGGTTAAGACCAGCCGCTGGCCGGCGCGGGTGCAGGCCATGTAGAGCTTGCGGGTGTTGTCGCGGATCAGTTCCAGCCGTTCTTCATCCCCCAGGCGAATGCTCTGCTCGCGCTCGTACAGGTCGTGGATGCCCATGAGAAAGACGATCGGGCTTTCCAGGCCGGTGGCGGCGTTGAGCGCGCAGACGCGCACCTGGTTTTGGGGGACGTCCTGGCGGGGATCCACGGCCGTTCCCGCTCCAAACGCCCGGTTCAGGCGCGCAATGATCGGCCCGACTGCTTCCCGGCTGGCGTGGATGAGCAGGATGTCGCCCCAGGGCACGCTGTTTTGCGCCAGCGTGCGCAGCTCGTTGATGACGCGCGTCAGCTCGTCCTGGGCGCTGGTGAGAGGGATGACGACCGGCACGACGCCGTGCGGCATGGCCCAAACGTCGGGCGCAATCAGCTCCTCTTCATCCTCCGGCAGCCGCGTGCGGTAGAGCAGCGTGGCGAAGTCGAGAATCTCGCGCGTCGTGCGATAGCTTTTGGTGAGGCGCTGCACGCGACCGCGCACCTCCAGGCCGCCGGCCAGCCAGGATTGGCCGCGCTTCAGAAAGCCCTGGCTGCCGTCGGCGACCAAAAAGAGGTGGCCGGTGCGGGGCGTCAGGACGCGCTTGATGATCTCAAACCAGAGCGGGGCGAAAAATTGGGCTTCGTCGACCAGAATCACGTCGTAGCGGGGCAGGGCGACCTCGCCTTCATGCCAAAACCGCCACACCTGGCGTGGCGCGTCTCCCCAGTCCATCAGCTGGCGACGCTGTAGGGCGTCGTGGTAGGCCTGCATGGCCGCAAAGAGGCGCCGGCGCATCGCTTCGGCCAGCGCAAAACCGCGCCCGGCGCGATCGGCGGCCAGGTAGTCGGCTTCGCTGAAGAGCAGCCGGTCTTTGTACCAGTCGATTTCGTCCAGCAGCATTTGCTCGGAAACGGCCGTGTCCCTTAACCGTTCATGCCAGATTTGGGTCACCAACTCCACCCGCTCCCGGTGGCGGATGATCTGCCGCCACGGCTTGTCGGCCGGCCAGTAGCGGCGACACCAGCCCAGAAAGGTGTGCATCTCCACCCCCGGGTCGCCCGCGCTCAGCCGGTGGTAGCGGCGGCGCAGGTCGTGGATGAGGGGGCGGTTGTGGGTGAGAACGAGAATGCGCTTGTGGGGGAAGAGGCGGCGCAGCAGGTAGGCGCGGTAGAGGATGATCAGCGATTTACCGCTGCCGGCGACGCCGTTGATCAGGCGCAGGTGCAAATCCTGGGCGGCGCTCTGGCCGCTGTCGGGCAGGTCCAGGTCCAGCTTCAGCGCCTGCTCCTGGTCGTAATCGAGCAAATAGTGGCCCAGGGCGGCGTCGGTGCGCCGCTCAATGGGCGGGCGCACGGTAAAGGCGGCGGGGACGATCGCTTCGGGGGTGAAGCAGGTGCGGAGATGGTCGAGTTGAGCGGGGGCGAGCGGGGGGGATAAACGGCCGTCTACCCATTCCGCCAGGCGCTCCGGCGTCAGCTGCTCCTTGCCCACCCAGGCCGCCCGCGCCGCCGCCGGACGCGCGGCCTGCGCCTGGCGGGTGGTGAGATTGGGGAAGATTACGGCCGTGGGGAGTGAATTTTCGGCCGTGCACGCCTGGAGAAATTCGGCCAGCCGCGCTTCCTCCTCCTCCCCGATTGGCGTGGCTTCCCTCCCAAACAGGTCGGGCTGGCGCGCCCGCTGCACCGCCTGCGGCGTGGCGGGAGAGACGGCCAGGAGCAGCGCGCGCGCGTCCTGGATGAGCAAAAAGTCGGGCCCCGGCCCGTGCAGCGCCGGCAGCCGCTGCGTGATCACGCAGGCATCCGGCAGCCGCTTCAGCAGGTTGAAGAGGCGAATCGGTTCCGCTGACGAGCCTTGCAGAGGGGTGACGGGAATTAATTGAGCCAAAATACCGCCGCTGTTTGTTTGCCAAGTATAGACTATGGGAATTATACACAGACGGCCCCAAAATGACTCGGATACGCAGGATGAACGGCTAAAGCGCTTTTGGGGGAAATCCGTCATCCCCAATGCAGGTCAATCAACTCCTGATCGTGAAATTTGCCAGTCAATCAGATGAACGCCTTCATTCCTGGCTGAACATCGCCGCATAAATCTGCTACAATGATAACGAAATGAAAAACCAGGAGATTTGCCATGCAACTAATGGTTGAGAGCGAACTGGTACAATTTGAACTGCCCCCGGCTGTACATCAGCGTCTGCAAACATTGCTAGATCGCCAGGATCAAGGCCAGGAATTAACCTCGGCCGAGCGCGCAGAAGCAGAAGGGCTGGTTGAATTGGCCGAATTCCTGTCATTACTCAAACTACGCTCACAACGCCTATCCAGTTGATCAATGAGCGATCATATCCTATTTATCACCATTCGCTTGCCCACACCTGCGGCGAGGCGTCGTGGGTGAGGGGCGCGTAGGCGCAGCTTTGCAGCAGGCTGTCCAGCAGGGCCACCGTCTCCTGCAGCGCCGGGTCGAGGGGCTTGGCGTTGAGCACGTGGCGGCTGCCGACGATGATGAGCTTTGTGCGCGGGCGGGTGATGGCGACGTTGAGCCGCTGCGGCTGGAAGAAGAAGTCGGCCACGTTGGCGGCAAAGCCGGGGTTGGAGGTGGTGAGGGAGAGGATGATCAGGTCGCGTTCCTGTCCCTGCATGCGCTCGACGGTGTCGGTGATGATCTGGCGGCGCACGGCCGTTTCCGGTACGTACTCGCGCAGCAGGTTCCGGATCAGGCGCCCCTGCGCCCGGTACGGCGCCACCACCCCAATCTCCGCCGCCGGCGCGCCGCACGCCAGCAGCGTCGTGATCAGGTCCACCACCGCATACGCTTCCTTCGGGCTGTAGACGGTGTTGTTGTGATGCCCTAGGTCCCAGAACACTTTGGGTTCGTCGGGGTTGAGAATCTGGGCCAGGCGCGTGGGCGGCGATGGGTAGGCGATGCGGCGGTGAGCGACCTGGGGCACGGCCGTTAACAGCCCCTCGTAAAAATGGCGGCTCGGCCACTGGGTCAACTCCGCATTTAGCCGGTACGTCTCCGTCAACAGCGTGTCGTAGTTGTTGTCCACCAGGGCGCCAAAAACCGACTCGCGCAGCGCCCCACCCGTCAGCCGCGTCGTTAGCACCGGCGGCAGCTGCTGCTGGTCGCCAAAAAAGAGGTACTTTTGCCCGGCCAGCATGCCCATCACCGCCAGCGGCAGGGTAATCTGGCTGGCCTCGTCAAAAATGACGGCGTCGAATTCGACGTGCGCCAGCCGCTGCGTGCGCGTGGCAAAGGGCGTCGCCCCCACCACGTAGCCCCCCTGCTCCTCCGCCAGCGGCGACTCGTTGAACGTTTCGTAGTTGAGCGCGCGCAGGTCGTCGGCGCGCGCGGGATGGCCCACTTTAATAACCGGCAGGCCGGGCGCCTGCTCGACCAGGGTGTTGAGGGCGTTGTTGATGGCGCGATGGGTGAAGGCGCAAATCAGCACGCGCTCGCCGTCGGCCGCCAGGGCGTGGGCCAGCGCAGCCAGCACGCGCGTTTTGCCCGTGCCCGGCGGCCCCTGCACCAGGTAGGCCAGGTCGGCGGCGTAGGCATTGGCCAACGCTTCGCTCTGGCTCCAGTTCAGCCCCAGCCCTTCGCCCATCTCCAGGCCGCGCGCATAGAGGGCGGGATCAATTTGGGGCGCGCGCCGCCCCATCAGCAGCGGCAGGATGCGCGCGCGCCCCACCAGCGTATCGCCCACTTCGGCCAGGGCGCCGAGAACGTAGCTGCTCAGGTCCACCAGCCCCACGTCCAGCGTCCAGCCGTCGCGCGGGTTGAAGAACGTCTCCCAGGGAATGGGCTGCTCGCTGGTGATGCGCAGGCGCGTTTCGTCGTCCTCATCCAGGTGGACCATCAGGCTGTCGGGCGCAAAGGGGTCGTTGCGGCTGAGGCAGAGGATGTCGCCGGGGCGGAAGCGGGAGCGGTTGCGGCTGCAGGCCAACTCAACCTGGCTGTTTTTGTGGATCGTCGCCAGGCGCACGTTTTCAATGGCGTAGCCGTCGGCGACGCGCGCAGCCAGGGGTTTTTGCCACTGGGCGTGAATTTGGCGGCGCTGGGCGGCCGTTTCGCGCAGCACCAGGTCGCGCAGCCCGTGGAGGAAGCGCGCCTGATCGGTTCTGGCAGCGTCGGATAGGATCTCGTCCATTGCGTCTGTTGCCCCAAGCGCGCCGCGCCAAATCAGCGCGACCCTACCAGTATATGCAAAAAACCCGGCAGGTCCTAAAACCTGCCGGGTTTTATCGCTTTCGAAGTAGAAATTCAACTTCTTTAGAGAAGTTCAACTTCTGAAAGCGCTGTGACTTTGTGCTTAGCGCGGCCAGGGGCCCAGGATGACGGTGTCCACCGCGTGAATCACACCGTTGGACGCGTCGATATCGGCGATGATGATCTTGGAGTCATCGTTGACGTAGAGGGAGCCCATGAAGAACTTCAGGCCCGCTTTCTGGCCGTTGGCCATCGTGATGTCGCCCAGCAGCGCGCGCGCCTTGGAGGAGGTCACCTCACCGGCGAGGGCATGGTAGAGCAGGATGTCGGTCAGCTCGGCCTTGGTGAAGGCGGAAGCGATATTGCCGGCGTTCAGGCCCAGCTTGGCGAAGGCGGCGTCGGTCGGGGCGAAGACGGTCCACTCACCACCGGACAGGGGGCCAACCAGGTCAGCGGCCACCACGGCGGCCACCAGGGTGGTGAAACGGCCGTCAGCAATCGCCAGGTCCACAATCGTGTTGCCGGTCGGGGCGGCGGGAGCCATCGGGGCGGCCGGTTCGGCCGTGCGCGGCCACGGGCCCAGGATGACGGTGTCGACGACGTGGATCACGCCGTTGGAAGCGTCAATATCGGGGATAATGACTTTGGAATCGTCGTTGACGTACAGGGAGCCCATGAAGAACTTCAGGCCCGCTTTTTGGCCGTTGGCCATCGTCACGTCGCCCAGCAGCGCCTTGGCTTTGAAGGAAGTGACCTCACTGGGGATGGCGTGGTAGAGCAGGATGTCGGTCAACTCAGCCTTGGTGAAGGCGGAGGCGATATTGCCGGCGTTCAGGCCCAACTTGGCGAAGGCGGCGTCGGTCGGGGCGAAGACCGTCCACTGGCCGCTGGACAGGGGGCCAGCCAGGTCAGTGGCCAAAACGGCGGCGACCAGGGTGGTGAAACGGCCGTCTTCAACGGCAATTTCCACGATCGTGGGCGGTTCGCTGGCCTGCGCTGCGGGTACAACGGCCAGCAGCAGGGTAAAAATCAACACAACAGAAAGGACTAAACGTTTCATTTTACAACTCTCCTTGCATATGGGACCGCGCATAGTTGGTTACAACTGGATTGAGCGCAGTCAAAAAGTTATTGTGTGCGTACGAACTTTAGGTAATATACAAAATGCACAGGTATTGCACAAGTAGCAACAAGATTCTGCTAATGTTTTGTTCATTGTCCTGAAAGCTTGTTCAGGGGCGCAAACCTATGGTTCGGTCAGAGAGATGATCGGCTGTTGGTCTGGAGACGTAACTACTAACGCTCTGGCCGCAGCCAGAGAGGCTTCTAGTTACCTGGGGACGCGAAATATATCCTGAATTGTAGCCGGTATATCTATCGGGGCATATGTACTATGTTTTTTGTCTCACCTATACTTGAATTGAAAGTGAGAGGCAATTTTGTCATCTGCCCAATATCCGGGTAGAGAAGGAGACAGCATGAACCAACAAACGATTCAAGATAAGTTGAAAATCCAGATGAAGAAATGGGAAGCTGAAATTACCCGGCTGGAGGCCAAGGCTGATAGTCTGGAGTCCCAGGCAAAAGCCCAATTCCACGAGTTGATTGGCGAAGCCCGGGCGCGCTGGTATGATGCCGAAGCCGCGCTGCGGGAGTTCGAGCTGGTTAGTGAAGATGAACGGGAAACCATGCAGGCGCAGGTTAAGCAGGTCCTGGACAATGCTGAGAATGCACTCGCGCGCGCGGCCGAAGCGGCCGGTGAATCCCTTGGCTGGGCGGAAGGAATGGCGGAAGCGCGTGTGGACAATTCTGAAGGCTGGGCCGAAGGCTTTGGAAAGCGCGGTCCCGATTCAAAAGGCTGGGCCGAAGGATTGGCTGAGGAGCTTCAGGACGACTCCGTTGGCTGGGCCGAGGGGTTGGTTGAGGAACGCGAAAGCTAGCGGGCGACGTGTAGCGTCTTTGCCCCATACGACGCACCTCGGAGATGCGTTACATGTTAGCTGCCCAACACCGCGCCGCTCTGAGCGGCGCGGATGGTTTGGGTGGCCCTTATTCGTCTAGCCAACTTATCACAAAGGTGAAACGGCCGTTTGACGCGCCATCAGCCTTGTGCTATTATCTTGCTACCCGCTGGAGTTGCCAGGGGTTATTTGTTGTTTAAGACCGGGTTGCGGGCCTTTGCTTTAGCGCCGGTTATTAACAAAAGACGAGTGAGTAACTATTAAAAGAAGAAAAAGTTATAATCAACGCGCAACTACGGTGAATTACCTTATCAACCGCCAGATACGCGCGCGTGAGGTACGCCTTATCGACCACGAGGGCCAGAACATAGGGGTTGTGTCCACGGCCGAAGCGCGTGAGCGGGCACAGCTAGCAGGACTTGATCTGGTTGAAGTGGCGCCGAATGCCAACCCACCCGTTTGCCGTATCATGGACTACGGCAAGTTCTCGTATGAGCAAACGAAGAAAGAGCGGGAAGCGCGCAAGCGTCAAAAGAAAGTCGAAATCAAGACAATTCGCCTGACGCCGCGAACGGATGATTTTCACCGCGATATCGGCGTGCGCAACGCGCGCCGCTGGCTGGAAGAGGGCAAAAAGGTCAAGTTCATGGTGCGGTTCAAGGCGCGCGAGATTTCGTATCCCGAAATTGGCCAAAAATCGCTCGAAGAGATTGCCGAACACCTGAGCGACGTTGCCGAGATTGAGCAGGCGCCCAAGCTGGAAGGCTGGCGCATGACGCTCATGGTAACGCCAAAAGACGCCTGACGCGCGGCGTTGGTATTGACAAACGCTGGCGTTTACAAACAGGGAATTTATTCAAAAAAAGCCCTTCCAGGGCTTTTTTGATGAGGGATTGAAATGGGTGCAAAGAAACAAAAAAAATATAAGCTAAAGACCTATAAAGCCGCCGCCAAACGCTTTCGCGTGACGGGCAGCGGCAAAATTGTGCGTACGAAGGGCGGCAAAAGCCATTTGCGCCGCCGCACGCCGAAACGCACCAAACGTCTGTTCACGCGTATGCTGGAAGTAACGTCATCCGGTGACCGCCGGCGCATTAAGCGCCTGGCGCCTTACCTGAAGAAATACAAGGCCAATCCGCCGCGCTAACGCGCCCAGCAACGACCCATCGACCGCTGCCTGGCCTCGGTAGGACAACGTGCTTGAGTGTCCAGGCCACCATAAAATGCGAGGTAACCAACAATGCGAGTAAAAGGCGGAAAAGTAACTCAACGCCGGCACAAAAAAATATTGCAGATGACCAAGGGCCAGTGGGGCACGCGCAGCAAGCTGTTCCGCAGAGCCAACGAAGCGATGATGAAGTCCTACTGGTATGCGTACCGGGACCGGCGGCAGCGCCGGCGGGACTTGCGGCGCTTGTGGATTGCGCGTATCAACGCGGCCACGCGCGCCAATGGCTTGAGCTACAGCCGCTTCGTGCACGGGCTTAAGCTGGCTCACGTCCAGTTGGACCGCAAAATCATGGCCGACCTGGCCGTGCGGGACGAGAAAGCTTTTGCAGCCCTGGTCGACACCGCTAAAAAAGCTTTGGCCTGATCATTAACCCTCAATCCTTAGAAAAACGCCACGCTGGCTTTTAGCGTGGCGTTTTTCATTTACTTTTGTTGGGCACCGCCGGGAGGTAAATATGGGGACAGAAATTGAACGAAAATTTCTTGTGCGTGGTGACGCCTGGCGCACGGCGGAAGGCGTCTTATATCGCCAGGGCTACCTGAGCACGGTCAAGGAGCGCACCGTGCGCGTGCGCACCGCCGGTGAGCGGGGCTCCCTGACTGTTAAAGGGCTAACCATGGGAGCCACGCGCCTGGAGTTTGAATATCCGATTCCCGCCGCCGACGCCAACCAAATGCTCGACGCGCTGTGCGAACAGCCTCTGATTGAAAAAGTGCGCTACAAGCTGACGCACGGCGGCCTCACCTGGGAAGTGGACGAATTTCTAGGGGTAAACGCGGGGCTCATTCTGGCTGAGGTCGAGCTAACGCAGGAGACGCAGGCGTTTGAAAAACCGGCCTGGGTGGGGGCGGAGGTGACGGATGACCCGCGCTACTTCAATGCCAATCTAGTCGACAATCCGTATACGCAGTGGGTAGATCCGTCAGCAGCTATTCAAAGGTAGTATCGCGGCGCGCGCCGTTGGTGGGCAGGCATTTGACCGCATAAACGTTTACCAGCGCCTGAACCTGGTGCAAAATGCGCACAGCCTGGCGTGGGTGTATCACTTCCAGACTCAAAATGATGCGCATCTCGCCCGGCTCGGCGGTGGGCGGCGTGTGGATGTAGCGAATGTTGATTTGCTCATCCTTCATAAGCTGCGTAATGTCATTGAGCAGGCCGGTGCGGTCGTATACGTCGATTTGCAAGGTGATCAGGCGCGCCTGGCGCGGCGTGGCTTCTCCCCAACCAAGCTGCAGCATGCGGCTATGGGCGGCGCGTGCAGAACGCAGGCTGTGGCAGCCCTCCTTGTGTACCGTCACGACCCCGTTCTGGCGTAAATAGCCGACAATGTTGTCGCGTGGGCGCGGCTCACAGGTTGCGCACAGACGCAGATCGCGCCCATCCGCATTGGTGACGATGAATTTTTCGCCGCTGGCAGCAATGACGACGTTGTCCAGATGGCGGGACGGCCCCTCCGACCATCTTTCATCAAGCACGCGCGTGGCCACAACCGTGGGCAACAGCTCGGCGCGGCCCAAGGCGTAGTACAATTCGGCGACATTCTCATAGCTAAAGAAGTCAGCGACGGTGTTGTGAAGATAATGCGGTAGCCCCAGCATGTCGAGTTCGGACTGGAGCAGGGCTTTGCCCTGGCGAACGGCCGTTTCCCGCGACAGGCGCCGGAACCAACGCCGGGCATGGGAGCGCGCGTAGTTCGTGGCAATGTAGCCCAGATCCTCATCCAGCCAGGCGCGCTGTGGTTCAGTGCGCAGGCCCTTGACAATGCGCACCTGGTCGCCCTTTTTGAGCCGTTTATTGAGTGGGTAAAGCAGCTCGTTCACGTAAGCCGCCTGGCATTGGTCGCCCAGTTCAGTGTGAATCGCATAGGCAAAATCAATCGGCGTTGCGCCCAGCGGCAGTTCAATCCCGTCTCCACGCGGCGTATAAATCAAAATCTGGCGGCCAAAAATATCTTCGACGACTCCCTTCACGCCCACACTCGGGTTTTGGGGCTCGGCGTCAATATTGCCCTTCACGGTTTCAAACAGCGCATCGATGCGGTCGGCAATGCCGCGCGACCAGAGCGGCGTACCGGCATAGAGCCAGCGCGCCAGCACGCCAATTTCGGCTACTTTATCCATGGCGACGGTACGCAGGCGCAGCTTCAGGTATTGCCCATTGGTATGGATGACGGTCGTGTGCAGCGAGCGGTACAAATTGTCGCGCGGTACCGAAATGTAGTCGTCAAAGCGGTCGGGGACGGGCTGCCATAGCTGGTGGAGATAACCCAGCGCCGTGTAGCAGGAGATCCAATCTTCGAGCAGAATGACCAGGCGCATAGTGCGGTCAATTTCGTGGTAGGCTGCTCCTGTCTCCGCTAAATCCTGGTAGACTGTGTACACGTTTTCAGGCGCCAGACGCACCTGGCGCACGTCCAGGGCGGCTTCTAGCAGATAATCCATAATCTGCCCGCTAATTACCTGGAACATTTCCTGCTGGTCTTCGCGCAACTGTTCCAGGCTTTGGCTGACGACGTGGTGCGCTTTCTCGTTGATGACCTCCAACGCCAGCGCCTCAAGTTCGCTTTTCAATTTCCAGATGCCCAGCCGGTTGGCCAACGGGGCAAAAATCGAGAGCGTTTCCTGCGCTTTTTGGATTTGCTTGTCGCGGGGCATGGCTTGGATGGTGCGCATGTTGTGCAGCCGGTCAAACAGCTTGATGATTACGGCGCGCACGTCATCGGTCATGGCGCGAAAGAGCTTTTGGAGGCTTAAATTTTGGATTTCATCGGGAGAGAGCTGGCGCCCATGCGCCATAATACCCAGCGACACGTCTTTCAGCTTGGTGACGCCATCGACTAAACGCGCCACTTCGCAGCCAAACTGGCTTTCCAGTTCGGCAATGGAGATGCGCGTGTCTTCGGCGATGTCGTGCAGCAGCGCCGCCGCCAGAGCGGGCGCGTCGAGGTGATACTCGGCCAGATAGTAGGCCACCGTGAGGGGATGGGTAAAAAAAAGCTCGCCGGATTTACGGCGTTGGTCGCTGTGTTCACGGCAAGCGAGTGCAAATGCTTCCTGTACGAGCAAGCGGTCTTGCGAGGGGAGATAGCTGTTAACTTTCTCAAAGAACTGAGCGGCATCGGCCGTAATGGTGTTGTCCATGTATGAATGATAGTCGAAATCAGCACAATGAAAATAGTTTTCAACTTGATTTTAAGGTGAAGGGGTGGTGAAAACGGCCGTCTTTCACGTCTCGCCTTCCGCACCCTGCCGCTTGAAATCCATAAAGTAGTAGCCCACACCCCGTTCGGTGAGGATGTAGCGGGGGTTGGCCGGGTCTTCTTCTATTTTTTTGCGCAGATAGTTGACGTAGAGCCGCAGGTAGTGGGTTTCCTCACGATACTCGTAGCCCCACACCTTGGCCAACAGCGTGTCGTGCGGCACCACCCAGCCCGCGTTTTGGACCAGATGGTTTAGCAAGCGGTACTCCGTAGGCCGCAGGTCGATGCGCTCGCCGTCCACAATCACCTGATGGCGGTTGAAATCGATCGCCAGCCGGTTGTCGATTTGCATGATGGTGCGCGGCGGGGGCGCCGGCCAGTCGGCGCGCCGCAGCACGGCCTCTGTACGGCTGGTGAGAATGCGCGGGCTAAACGGCTTCGTGATGTAATCGTCCGCACCCAAGGCCAGGCCGTGGGTGATGTCCTCCTCCTCGCTCTTGACGGTGAGGAGAATGACCGGCACGGTGGAAATTTCGCGCAGCAGCTCAAGCGTTTCAAAGCCGTCCATTTCGGGCATCATCACGTCCATGATGACCAGATCGGGGGTGTGCTGCTTGATCTGGTCTAGCGCCTGGAGACCGTTTTCGGCCTCGATGACCTGGTAACCTTCCAACTCCATGTTCATGCGGATGAAGCGCCGCATGCGGGCTTCATCGTCCACAATCAGGATCAGCCGGGGGACTTGGGGGTCCAGCGATTCGGGAATTTTTTCTAGCATGGTTTATTCGCGTACAAAGCTTACAACGTTTTCAACGTCGGTCATGGGTAAAAGCTGCACGTAGGCGATGCGGCGCCAGGGTATCAGCAGCGTTGACACGTTCTCGCCCAGGTCCGGCAGGGTACGGCCGTCCCTGTAGCGCGGCGTGTGGATGATCATAAACTGATGGGTGGGATTGGGCAATTCGTCCACTTCACAAACAAGCGGATCGTCGTCAAGCAGGTGCACGATAAGCGATTGTTGCATAGCCTTCCTCATACCAGGCTGACGTGCAGCCGTAAATCTCCAAGGCGTAATTCGGCCTTTGCGGGCAGCGGGTACGGCCGTTGCGCTTCCAGGCGCAGGCCATCCAGCCAGGCGCCGTTGGCGCTGCCCTGGTCCACCACGACCGGACCCGTGGGCGTAGGCTCCAGCGTGGCGTGCTGGCGCGAGACGCCCAAATCAACGCCTCCATCCGGCGTCAGGTCCAGGTCCGGCCGGAAACCGCTCTCCGGATCGGCGCGTCCCAGCCAGAGCGTCTCCGTCAGCGCCTGCGTGAACCGCCGGCCACTGTGCGGGATGTAAATGTGAACCTGCGGCGCGGCAGGGGCCGCAGGCGGACGGGGCGCCGCAACTGTGGTTAAAAAAGAGCCGCATTCATGGCAAAACAGAGCGCCGTGCGGGTTCGTTGCGCCGCATTCTTCACAGCGCATCGTTGCTTTCCGGGGGCAGCGCGCGGCTTAGCAGCGCGCGCGTACCATACTTCAAGCGCTTGCGTCCTTCCGGCGAGAGGGTCTGCAAGTGCGCCAGGCGCTGCGCCTCGACGCCGGCCTGGCGGGCCAGCGCCGGCTCACCCGCCTCTAAAAAGCGCGTCGTCAGGTAGCGGAGGCGCGTGGCGGCTGTTGAGAGCTCGCCGGCGGCCACGTCGTCCCAGACCTTCTCGTTGAGGCGATACATATTCAGCAAGCGCACGGCCTCGACCAGCGCGGGCGGAGGCTCGGCCGCCGGCGGGTCGGCCATGACGAGCAGCTTGACCTCTTCCCTGAGCGTTTGCGTCTGGTCGGTCTGTTCCGTTAAAACGGCCGTGATCGTCAACGGCAGCTTGATACGCGTCGCAATCGGCTGGGGCGCAATGCTCAGTTCCAGCAGGCAGGTGAGCGCCGCGCGCCCTTCGATATCGCCCAGGGGTATCTCGGTTGCGGTGAGGTCCAACGGCTGGGCAAACGGCGTTAATTTAAAGCCATCCTGCAGGGTGATACGTCCGGGCCATTTCTGCGCCAGGCGCACGTTGCGCGCGTAGATTGCGCCCATGCCTTTGATGCGCGTCTCAAGGTGACGAATGATTTCGTCCGGCGCGGCGATGTAGTCGGATTGCCCGTTTGAGGGGGCTACCAGCGCGTCCAAAAAGTCATCGTTCCACTCATCGCCCAGGCCAAAGGCGGTGATGGTGATGCCGGCGGCGGCCATTTCCGCCGCCAGCCGCAGACATTTGTCGGCGTCGCCGTAGGTGTGGCCGTCGGTGAGCAGCACGAGATGGTTGGTGTAGGCGGCCAAATCGACCTGGCGCATCTGCTGCACGCCGGCGGCCAGCCCCTGGAAGATCTCGGTGCCGCCGGAAGCCTGCATGGCAGAGATGGCGTCGCGCGGCTTTTGCTGGGCCGCCAGTCGCCGGGCGGGCAGCAGTACCTCGGCCCGGTCGCTGAAGCTGATGACCGAAATAACGTCGCTGGGAGCTAGCTTGTCGAGCACCATCTGCACGGCCGTAATCACCTGCCCCAGCCGCTCGCCGCGCATCGACGTGCTGCGGTCCACTACCAGGCACAGATTGAGCGGCAGCAGGGGCTTGTGGTCGGCGTCCGGCGGGCGCAGGGTCATGAGCAGGTAGATAAGCTGCGGCGTGTCCAGGATGGCCAACTGCGCGCTGCTGCACTGCACCTCCAGCGCCAGCGCGGGGGGCAGGGCGTCGGCCAGCAGCGAATCATAGAGCGCGCGCCGCTGCGGGTCGCTGAGCACCTCGTGGGCGTAGCGCAGACGCTCAATGGCGGGATCGTTGTTAACGTCACGGCCGCTGACAATCCATTCAGTCTGCAACACGGCAAACGCGGCCTCAATGTCGACGGCCGTTGCGCGGCGATCAACCCCTAAAATGTTGTAATAGTCGTCTGCGTAGCTCATGCCCTACAAAATGCGGAATGCGGAATGAAGATTGGCGCATTCTGCGTGCGTTGAACGCTTCTACAAAGAGAATTCGACCACGATGCCCGTAATATTATCGTAGCCGCCGGAGGCCATCGCGGCCTCGTAAAGCTGGTTAATAATGTTTTGCGGCGAGGTGGGCTGCAGCATAATGCGCTCCAGCGTGTTGGCGCCAATAAAGCCCCACAGCCCGTCGCTGCAGACCAACAGCTTGCCGCTGGCGGGCAGGTTACGCACGGCCGTATCCACCTTCAGCTCATCCTCTTGCCCCAAGGCGCGCAAGAGCACGTTGCGGTACTGATAGCGATGCGCCTCTTCGGCCGTCAGTTGGCCGACATCCTGCAAGCGCTGCACCAGGGAATGATCGTTGGTCAACGCTTCCAGACGGCCGTTTACCAGCCAGTAAGCGCGCGAGTCGCCCACGTGCGCTAGAAAAAGCCGTTGCCCTACCACGAGCGCGGCCGTTAGCGTCGTGCCGCCATCCCCGGCCGGATTGCTCTCATACACAGCCTGATGCGCCGCCTGGACGGCGGCCTGCATGGCGGCCTGCAGCGCGTCGTCCTCAGGGGGCGCGCCATTGCGCAGCAGCGGCAGCATGACGTGCTGCAGCAAGTGGTCGGCGGCGACGCGCGTCGCCGTGCTGCTGGCCAGGTGGCCATCCATGTGCCCGCCCATACCGTCCGCCACGACGTAAAGCCCCAACGGCGTGAGCGGAAAATGGCCGCCCGCCTCGGTGGTAAAGATCAAACAGGCATCCTCGTTGCGCTCACGCACCGCGCCCGTTTCGCAGCGGCTGGCGATCTTATAGGCCGCCTGCGCGGTCGACTGCTGTTCGATGAGCGTTTTGTCGAGCGCAACGGCCGTTTGGGGCTGCGTCGCGTCCGGGTTTGCGGACTGCTGTGGGGCGGGGAAAGTTGATGAGTCATTCATATGATTTTATGCCTGGAAACATTCTGCAATTCGGGGATACCATGCTGTTTCTGGGTTCATTCCATTATATTGTGGTAGGCTGTAGCCAGCAGCTAGTTCGGCTTGCGCACGCATACTTTAAATTGGCAGGGCATAGAGCCTGTGATCGACGGCGCCGATATACATAACGTTATTCGTAATTGTTGGGGCCGCAATGACGGGGCTGCCTGTATCAAAACGCCACTGCAAATCGCCGCGCTTGACGCTTAGCCCATAGATAGTGCCGTCCATAGAGCCAAAATAGACGGCGCCATTCCAGACGGTGGGTGACGATGCCACCTGGCCATCTGTTTGATAGGTCCAGATAGCGCGGCCTGTCTCGATGTCAATAGCATATAGTTTGCCGTCTGCTGAGCCAATGTAGACCATGTTTTCGTGCACGACAGGTGACGAGACGATGGGCCGCTGGGTGCGGAAGCGCCAGATGTGCCAGCCGGAGCTGGCGTCCAGCGCATAAACTGTGGAATCAAGTGAGCCTACCACCAGTATATCGTCGGCTACGGTGGGAGAAGAAGTAACCGCCCGCCGCGCCTGCACCTGCCACTTGGTCTTGCCCGTTGCCAGCTCCAGGCTGTAAATCTGGCCGCCTTCCGTGCCGAAGTAGACGCGATCTTCAGAAACGTGCGGGGTCGAGCGCACGGCGCTGTAGGCGTTGGCCTTCCACGCCAGCTTACCGCGCATGGCGTTCACGGCGTAAAAATAGCCGTCGTCGGCTCCAAAGAAAAGGTGGTCAAAACGCACGGCGGGCGAGGCGTAAATGGCCCCTTCGGCGACGAATTGCCAGAGGTTACGGCCGTTGCGCAACTGCAGCGCGTAGACGTGTTTGTCCGCCGCGCTGATGTAGACCACGTCTTCGTGTACACAGGGGGCGGAGCTTATGCTGTTGCGCGCCGGGAACTTCCACAGGAACTCACCTTTATCGGCCGTGACGGCGTAGCAATTGTGGTCATACGCCCCCACCAAGACAATGCCCTTGGCTACCGCCGCGCGCGCGCGAATTTCGTCCTCGCATTTGAAAGTCCACAGCGGCTTGACCTGGCTGATGCCGATGCGCAGCCGGGGTGCGGCCGGTTCGGCCGTGCGGGTGATGCCCAACTGCTCCAGGTCTGGCTCTTCCCCGTCGGCATGCAGCAGCATGAGCAGCGCCTCGTTGAGCGCCATTGCGTCGGGGAAGCGTTCCTTGGGATCATACGCCAGGCAGCGCATGATGACGGCTTCAAAAGCGTGCGATATGTTGGGGTTGGCGGCGCGCAACGGCCGTTCGTCAAAGGTAAAGGGCGTTTCCAGGCGCGGGTCTTGGCGCGTCAGCAGGTGGTGGAGCGTCGCGCCCAGCGCATAAATGTCCACCGCCGGGGTCGCTTCGCCGCGGTACTGTTCGGGAGGCGTATAGCCTTCGGTGCCGATCATCGTACCGCGGTCCTGATCGGCTTCAAACAGCTTGGCAATGCCGAAATCAATCAGCCGGATGCGGTTAAACTGATCCAGCATGATATTAGACGGTTTTAAGTCACGGAAGACCACCGGCTGCGGCTTCTGGCTGTGCAAATGGGCCAGCGCCTCACATATTTGCACGGCCCAATCCAACGCTTTTTGCTCGTCCAGCAATTCGACCGTTTCCTCTAGCCAATCCTGCAAATCCTGGCCGCTGATATATTCCAGCACCAGGTAGCTGCGGTCACCTTCGGTAAAGTAATCCGAAATGTCGGGGATGGTGGGGTGGTTGAGCATGGCCAGCATGCTGGCCTCGCGCTCAAAGGATTTGATGGTCTGTTCGCGCAGCAAGGGATCGGCCGTGACGATCAGCATCTCCTTGATTGCACACAGCTTGGTTACCGACGGGAAGCGCATGTCGCGCGCCTTATAAACCGTGCTGAAGCCGCCCGCGCCAAGCGTACCAAGAACCTGGTAGCGATTTTGCAGCATATCGCCCGGCTGTAGCATGCCTGTCTGGCCTTTTTGCTGGTCGCGCATGCTTGAAAGTTGGCGGGTCGTCACTTGGCCCATAATGTATAGCTCGTCTCCTTAACCGGCAATTATAAGTTTAGTGGGCGTTAAATATCAAGCCGAATCCTGTTAAGATCACATGAAGAGTTGCGCGTTTGGCTGCCAGAGACGCTCGCCCCCCACCATCGCCGCGTAGGCCGTGATTTGCGCCTGTAAATCGGCGCGATCGCTGAAAAACGAACTGACTTGCGAAACGAAGGCGGCAATCGCAGCGCCCCTGGCCTGCAGCGCCGCGTCCGTGAGCGGGATGACCTGCGCCTGCCAGCCGGCGCGCGCCGGGCCAAGCAAGGCGTCCAGCGCCGCCGGGTCTTGCTGCACGTAGGGGTAATCCTCGTAGTAGCGCAGGCGCCGCCCATAGACACGCTCGGCCGCCAGGCGCGTCAACTGGTGATCGACGTGGCGCCCCAGGGTGAGCGGGGCATAAACCTGGCCGGCGGCAGGCAGCGCGCGCAGCCAGGCCGCAATCCCGTCTGCCAGCGCCGCTTCCTGGGGGTGCACGTCGCCAAAGATGGCGTCCCGCGTGGGGTAATAGGGCGCGCCGCTGTGCGGGTCGAAGCGGTAAATGCTATCGGGGAAGGGGCCGTGCTGGGCCTCGGCGCCGAGGATAGCGCAGGCGTCAAGGTCTTCCTGGCGGCGCGCGGCCACGGCGTCGCTGATGGCGCCGGCAGACAATTGCCAGCGCTGGTGGAGCAGTTCGACAAATTCAGAAACGGCCGTATCCGCATCCGGCGCACCGGCCATCAGCGTCACGACCAAAACTGACTGCCCGGCCGTTGTATGCAGAAATATCTGCCCGCCGCAGGAAAGGGCAACGTCGTCCAGATGGGGCGAAAGGTAGATGTGATCGAAGTATGGTTGCATGGTGTAAGTGTGTAGATATGCAAGTTTGCAGGTGTGCAGGTGTGCAAGTGAGTGGGATGACTTGTCTCCCTGTCAGTTTAGTCATTATAATACCACAGCTATGCGCGCTGCGGCGAAAGTGGTATCTTGAAAGATAGCGCCAGACACAGGGCAGCGGGTTAGCAAATGACCAGGGTCGTTTGCCCCGCGCCCGGCGCTGCTTACCCACCGCTGGCGCGCTGAAGAGGAAAACTGACCTGGTATGCGCTATTCCTGGCTTCTTTTTGACGCGGACGGCACGCTGTTCGACTATGAGCAGGCCGAAGTTACCGCACTGGCGACCACCTTTGCTCAATTTGGCTACCCCTTTGAAGCGCGCCACGCCGTGACCTACCGCGCCATTAACGGCCAGATGTGGCGAGATTTTGAGCAGGGCAAGCTTTCACAGCAGCGGCTGCCCACCGCGCGCTTTGAGCGTTTGTTCGCGGCCACCGGCGTCACGGCGGATACGGCCGTTACCGCCGCCTTCAGCCTGCGCTACCTGAATAACCTGGCGCAGGGTACAATGCTGATCACCGGAGCCGAGGCGCTTGTGACGGCGCTGCGCCCCCATTATCGCCTGCTGCTGATTACCAACGGGCTGCATGAGGTGCAACGACCGCGCCTGGCCCGCTCGGTCCTGGCCGGCTGCTTCGATGCGGTGGTGATCTCCAGCGAAGTAGGCGTTGCCAAACCAGACCCGGCTATTTTTGACGTCGCCTTTGCCCACATGGGCTACCCACCTAAAGCGGAGACGCTGATCATCGGCGACAGCCTGACCTCCGACATGCGGGGCGGGAGCGATTACGGCATCGATACCTGCTGGTTCAACCCGCACGCGCAGCCGCGCCCTAAGGACGTGACGATTCGTTACGAAATCAGGCGGTTAACGGAACTGTTGGACCTGCTTGGTGTTCGGTTGTAGGTGAACGTGATTTGACAAAAAACGATTGTGGAGTAACAGCTTTGTGGAGTAACAGCTATGGAAAATGGTCACAAACACACACAACGCGTGGTTATCACCGGCATGGGGTTAATCACGCCGCTGGGCCATAACACACCCGCTACCTGGGACGCTATTTTAAACGGCCGTTCTGGCCTCGGTCCCTTCACGCTGATTGACAAACGGGAGCACACCTCCGGCGCCATTTGCGAAGTCAAAGAGTTTGATCCCAACGTGTATATGGACCGGCGCGATGCACGCCGGCGCGACCGTTACCAGCAGCTCGCCACCGTTGCGGCGCACGAAGCGATGCAGCAGGCCAACCTGCCCATTAACGATGACAACCGGGAACGGATCGGCGTGATCTTGGGTACCGGCGTGGGCGGTATCCAGACGCTGGTTGATCAGGATGGGGTGCAGCAAAAGCAGGGGCTGCGCCGCCTCAGCCCGTTTGCCATCACCATGATCATGCCCAACGGGGCCGCCGGCATGCTGGCCATTGACTACAACCTGCAAGGCCCTTCAGCCGCCATCACGACCGCCTGCGCCGCCGGATCCGACGCGATTGGCCACGCCTTTCGCGCCATTCGCTATGGGGAAATCGACGCTGCCCTGACCGGCGGCTCCGAATCGATCATTTCGCACGTGGCCATTGGCGGCTTTGAGCGCGCCGGGGCCACCTCTTCCAGGGACAGCGCCACGCCCAGCCCGTTCGACCAAAATCGGGATGGCCTGGTTGTCGGCGAGGGCGCGGGCATTTTGGTGCTGGAAAGCCTGGCGCACGCGCAGGCGCGTGGCGCCCGGATTCTGGCCGAAATTGCAGGCTACGGCCAGACAACCGACGCTCACCACATCACGGCGCCCGCGGAAGGGGGCATAGGCGCCGCGCGCGCCATATGCCGCGCGCTCGCGGACGCCGGGATCAAGCCGGAAGAGGTAGACTACGTCAGCGCCCACGGTACCGCTACGCAGCTCAACGACGCTGCTGAAACGGCCGCCATCAAGCACGCGCTGGGAGAACATGCCTACAACGTCGCCGTCAGCTCGACCAAGTCGATGACGGGCCACATCATGGGCGCCACGGGCGCCATCGAAACCATCTTTTGTACGCTGGCCATCCGCGACCAGATTATGCCGCCCACGATCAACTACGCCACCCCCGATCCGGCCTGCGACCTGGATTACGTGCCCAATACGCCGCGGCGCGGGCGCGTGCGGGTTTGCCTGAACAACTCCTTCGGCTTTGGGGGCCACAATTCGGTGCTGGTCATCAAGGCGTATGCGGCCGCGTGACGCCACGCTCTATTTCCGAAGAAAACTTTATGAACGGCAGCGCACCGCCACGAATGAAAACCGTAGCGCAAGATTCCTTCTTGCGCGGGCAAGTAGGAAACTTGCCCCACATTTTTCTAGGAGCATTTTGGAAGAACTACGCCAACTTGAGACAAATTTAGCGGTGCGGTTTTCAGACTACTCGCTGCTGCTGCGCGCGCTGACGCACCGCTCGTTCCTGAACGAGAATCCGGGCCTCATCCTGGAAGACAATGAGCGCCTGGAGTTTCTGGGCGATGCCGTGCTAGACTTTGTGGTAGGCGCCTACCTGTATAACCGGTTCCCCGAAATGCAGGAAGGGGAATTGACGAGCCTGCGCGCCGCGCTGGTGCGCGCTCAAACGCTGGCCGCTTTTGCGCGTGAATTGGAAATTGGCCGTTTTATGCGCCTGGGCCTGGGTGAAGCCGAAAATGGAGGGCGGGAGCGCACACCGCTGCTGTGCGCCGCCTTTGAAGCCGTCATCGGCGCCATCTACCTCGATCAGGGGCTGGACAACGTCAGGCGGCTGGTGCAGCGCCTGGCCGAACCGGCGCTGGAAAAAATCCAGGCCGATTCGCTGCACAAGGACGCCAAGAGCGAATTCCAGGTGTGGGCCCAGGCGCACTACAACGTCACGCCCCACTATGAAGTCGTCGCGGCCTCCGGACCGGACCACGCCAAGATTTTCACCGTGCAGGCGCTGGTGGAGCGCGTGGTGTGGGGGGAGGGCAGCGGCAGCAGCAAACAAACGGCCGCGCAGGCCGCCGCGCGCATGGCGCTGATTCGCGCCGAAAGCTGGGATGAGGGCGCCGCGTGACGCGCCTGCTGATCACGGGCGGGAGCAGCTACCTGGGGCGGCATTTAACGCCGCCGGCCGCGGTTGGGCGCCAGGTTACCTACACCTATTACACCCACGACCCGCTCAACCTGCCGGGCGGCGTACGGCTGGATTTGCGTGACGCCACGGCCGTTACCGACCTGATCCGGCGGACGCGCCCGGAAGCCATCATCCACACCGCCGGCTCCAACCGGGTCGACGACATGCACACCGTGATCGTGGCGGGTACGCGCCACGTGGCGCAGGCGGCCGAGGCCGTGAACGCGCGCCTCATCCACCTCTCAACTGACGTGGTGTTCAACGGCCGTTGCGCCCCCTACCGCGAATCCGACCCACCCACGCCGCTGCACGCCTACGGCCAGGCCAAAGCCGCCGCCGAGGAAATTGTGCGCACATATCCCAACCACGTCATCATCCGCACGTCGCTCATTTACGGCCTGGAGCAAATGGACCGCGGTACGGCCTGGATTGCCGGCGCGCTGCGCGCGGGGCAGCCGGTGACGCTCTTTACGGACCAGATGCGAAACCCGGTGTGGGTCCAAACGCTGTGCCAGGCCTGCCTGGAGCTGGCCGGCGCGGATTTCGTGGGCGTGCTCAACGTGGCCGGGCGCCAGGCGCTCAGCCGGGCGGATTTTGCGCTGCGCCTGCTGGATTGGTGGGGCGTACAGGAGCGCGCCACGCTCAGCCTGGGCGCGTCGGACCCGGCGCGCTGGCCGCGGGACTGCACGCTGGACCTGACGCGCGCCACGGCCGTTCTGCAAACGCCGCTGCCGGGCGTGGACGAACTGCTTGCTGCACAGGCCGGCCGGCGCCCACCTGCTTGATTTGGGCAAAATTAGGTCGGTCAATGGGTTGACGGCCGTTGCCCTCGCGCGCTATAATGTACTTACTTAACAACAAATTCACGCCATATTACCCCGGACAGCAGGGGGTAGGGCTAAAAAACCGGCGGAACTGGAAATCCCCTCTGGTGTGCCTAACCGCTTCGACAAGTCGGAGCACGGGGTCGAGGCCAACACATTTGTCCACGGCCACCAAGGGATTCATCGACATATCTCCGCTCAGATTTTAGCCGTTAACTATCCTCTGTCTTAACCCCGGGGTTTTTTCTTGCCCGCAAAATCAAAGCGCCCATCGGAATGGCTCGGGCCGGTCTCCTGACCGCGCCCGTTGGCAGCGCGGTCAGGAGACCGGCTGCAGCCCCGCAATGCGCCCGGCAAAATCAAAGCGCCCATCGGACTGATGGGCGCTTTGCGTTTTGGAGTTGTTCAGTTAGCGGTTGAACGGGCAAACAAGCTCTCAGGACTAAACGGCCTCAATACGATAGCTTGTATCGAAGGTAACGCCGGCCTGGCGGAACATCGCGCTGGCCGAGCAGTAGCGGGTTTCGGAAAGCTCAATCGCGCGCGCCACGGCCTCAGGGTCCACGTTGCGGCCCTGCACGACGTATTCCAGCGTCACGTGGGTGTAGACCTGGGGATGATCAGCGGCGCGCACGCCGCTGATCATTACCTCAACGCCGTCGATAGCCTGGCGCTGCTTGCGCAGGATGTGGACCACGTCAACGGCCGTACACCCTGCAACCCCCGCCAGAAGTAGTTCCATCGGGCTGCCCATCGCCGGGCCGGCCGGACTGCCCATGTCAAAGGCATAGCCCGACCCCAGCGTAGCGCTAAATTCCAGCCCCGCGCCTTTCCAGGCCACGCGGGCCGTTTTGGTATCTTTGGTCGTCGTACTCATTGCGCTCTAGCCATCAAATCCAGCAGTTCATCGACCAGCGCCGCGCGCGCGGCGACGTCCAGCGTCGGATCTTGCAGTAAACAATCTTTGGCGTAAGCGCGCATCAACTGGTCGGTGGCGTTACGCAGCGCCGCCTGCGCGGCCTTCAGTTGCTGGACAATTTCGCGACAGTCGCGCTCTTCTTCCAGCATCTTTTGCACGCCGCGCACCTGGCCCTCAACGCGCCGCAGCCGCTTGTGGAGGTCGTCTTTTACCGCGGGTGACTGTAGCTTCACGCGTTTGGTTCTTCCTTTCGTCAAGAAGTTCAACTTCTTGCGAGAAGTTGAACTTCTACTTTCGTATCGTGGGCAAACGGACCGTTTGCCTAGCAGCCGCCCGCTCAGGTGAAGGGACTGCTGGGCGGCGGCGCCGAGAGACGCTGCGCGGGCGCGCCGCTGCTGAAGGCCACGGCCCCCAGCCGCTTGCGCGTTTCGCGGCTGCCGCAGTGCGGACATTCCTGCACGCTGCCCGATTGCGACATGCGCAAGTTTTTCTCGAAATTGCGCCCGCAGCTTTGGCAGGCGTATTGGTACATTGGCATAAATGCGCTCTCCTGTGTAAATCGGGCATCCCTGCCCGATAAACGCCCGGACAGGGATGTCCGGGCTGCAGACCGTGTTGTCTCCTCTTCAGAAAACGGAACGCAGAGTTACTCGGCAATCCGTTTCATAGGCCAGGATACTGTAGGGGAGTATAGTATTGAGCCGTAGATTCGTCAAGAGGAACGGCCGTAAATTAAGCGAAGGTCCATAAATAACCAGGGCGGCGCGGTCAGGAGACCGGCCGCAGCAAAGACCGCAAACTAACCTGTTTTTTATGCAGGCGGCTGCCGCGCCACCACGGCCTGCTGCACAATTTTGACGCCGCTGCTCGCGCCGATGCGGTTGGCGCCGGCGGCGATCATTGCCCGCGCGTCGTCGAGCGTGCGCACGCCCCCGGAGGCTTTGACCCCCACGCGCG
>Ga0114946_10000377_pt1 | contig 29258 bp, 27 predicted proteins | sample WalLakDeSediment_FD_88676 | JGI IMG/M metagenome (GOLD analysis project Ga0114946, IMG submission 88676) | Lake sediment microbial communities from Walker lake, Nevada to study Microbial Dark Matter (Phase II) - Walker Lake 11/02/13 Deep Sediment | ecosystem: Environmental > Aquatic >... | reverse complement strand
TATGCCAGGAAGGAGAAGGCGGAGCTCAGGAAGCAGGGCGTTCAGGTCCGGGTCCTGGGAGATCTGGACCGCCTCGCCCCCGAGACCCACCGTTCCATCGATGGGATCATGGAGGCGACTTCGGCTGGCAGGAACCTCAGGCTCAACCTCATGATCTCCTATTCCGGGAGAGGAGAGATCCTGAGGGCTGTGCGGGCCCTGGCCGCAGAAGCGTCGGAGGGACGGCGGAAGCCCGAAGAGATCGACGACGCGGCCTTCGAAGGGGCCCTGTTCACCTCCGGGACTCCGGACCCGGACCTCCTCATCCGGACCTCCGGGGAGCTCCGCATCAGTAATTTCATGCTCTGGCAGCTGGCGTACACCGAGATCCACATCACTCCGGTGCTGTGGCCCGACTTCACGCGGCAGGACCTCTTCGCCGCCGTTCTCGATTACCAGAAGCGGGAACGCCGTTTCGGGCGAGTGCCGACCTCCTAGGGGAGAAGACAGATCCTGATGCCGGGAGGACAACTGGGACGGCGGCTTGCGGTGGCGGCAGTGGGCATACCCCTTGCCCTGGTCCTCCTGTATGTGGGAGGGTGGCTCCTGACGGCCGTCATCGCCGTGGTGGCGCTCCTTGCCACCCGGGAGTTGTTCGCCCTGGGTGAGGTCCAGGGGATTCGTCCCTTCTCCGGTGTGGGAATGGCGGGGTCCCTGGCGATGGTGCTCGTCGCCGGGGCCACCCTGTCCTACTCCGAGGCCGCACCCTGGCAGATGGCCGTCATCCTGGCGGTCTTCCTCGTCTCTTCCGCCCTGGCCGTGAAGCTCCGGTGGCCCGATGGGCGCCCCCTGGCCGCCATCTCACTCACCCTCCTGGGGGTGGTGGTGGGGGGAGGGTGCTTCTCCTTCGTCGTGCTCCTCTGGTATCTCCCTGTCACGGTGACCTGGGTGGGGTCCGACCTCCCCTACCTCGGGCTCCTCTTCGTGGCGTTTCCTTTTGCCGTGACCTGGGTGGGAGACAGTGCGGCGTATTTCATAGGCACGCGCTTCGGCAGGCGCAAGCTCATCCCCCCGGTGAGCCCGGGAAAGACGGTCGTTGGTGGTGTCGCCGGGCTCGTGGGATCGGTGCTGGTGGGGGCACTGGCAGGATGGGTGTTCCTGGATCTCCATCCCCGGACCGACGTGTCCGTGGTCCTGGGAGCGGGGATCGGGCTGGTGCTTGGGGTTGCCGCCCAGGTCGGGGATCTCGCCGAGTCGGTGACGAAGCGTGAAGCCGGCGTGAAAGACTCCGGCAATCTCCTGCCGGGCCATGGAGGAGTCCTGGATCGCTTCGACGGGCTCATCTACAACCTTCCGCTCGCCTACCTGTTGATCCACCTGGTGGGGTTCCTTCATTGATCAGGGTCGCCATCCTGGGCTCCACCGGATCCATCGGACGGAGTACCCTCGAGGTCATCGACCGTCACCCGGAACACTTCCGGGTTGTTGCTCTGGCGGCGAACCGGGCACTGAAGCCCCTGGCCGAACAGGTTCGCAGGTATCGTCCCATGGTCGCGGCGCTGGCCGACGGGACGGAGTTGGTGAAGAGCCAGGACCTGCCTGCCGCCCGTTGGCTCTCGGGGAGTGAGGCCCTGGCCGAAATCGTCCAGTCGCCGGATGTGGACGTGGTGGTGAATGCCCTTGTGGGTTCCGCCGGCCTGGAGCCCACCATCCAGACCCTTCTGGCAGGGAAACGACTGGCCCTGGCGAACAAGGAGAGCCTGGTGGCAGGCGGCGACCTGGTGGTGGCGGCGGAGGCGGTGGGGGGAGGTGAGCTGGTGCCCGTCGATAGCGAGCACAGTGCCATTCTGCAGTGTCTCGAGGGCCACGACCCGGGCTCGGTCCTGCGCCTCATCCTCACGGCGTCCGGAGGCCCATTCAGGGGTCGGGCCTCCCGGGAGCTTCGGGATGTGGGGCCCTCCCAGGCCCTCAACCATCCGACCTGGTCCATGGGGGCCAAGATCTCGGTGGACTCCGCCACCCTGGCCAACAAGGCGTTGGAGCTCATCGAGGCCCACTTCCTGTACGGGATCGATTATGACTCCCTGGGGGTAGTGATCCATCCCCAGTCCATCGTGCACTCCTTCGTGGAGTTCGTGGACGGATCCGTCCTGGCCCAACTTGGGTTTCCAACCATGGAGCTCCCGATTCTCTACGCTTTGAGCTATCCCCAAAGGCTGGCGGACGCCACCCTCCAGACCTTCGATCCAGTGAAGGCGTCCCCCTTGGTGTTCGAGGAGGTGGACCGGGAGACCTTTACCCTCTTTGGCCTGGGGGAGCAGGCTGGGCGGTTGGGTGGAACTTCCCCGGCAGTCTACAACGCCGCCAACGAGACGGCTGTGGACGCTTTTCTTCGGGAACGGATCAGCTTTCCGGAGATGAGCGATGTCGTAGCAGGCTCCCTCGACCGGATGGGTAGCCGTCCTGTGGAAAGCCTGGAGCAGATTCTGGAGGTGGATCGGGAGGCCCGGGCCGTGGCCGGAGAGATCGTCCGCCTCCTGGAACGAAAGGATTCAATCGGCACGTCATGACTCTTCTGGCCACCATCATCGTCCTGGGCGTTCTCATCTTCGTCCACGAGCTGGGCCACTTCTGGGCCGCCAAGCTGGTGGGGGTGGAGGTCCAGCGGTTCTCCATCGGTCTGGGCCCCAGGATCCTGGGTGTGAAGTGGGGTGAGACGGAGTACGTCCTCAGCGCCATCCCCCTGGGCGGCTACGTGAAGATGGGCGGGATGGGAGACGAGGTACTGGAGAAGGTCGAGGGAGGGGAGGTGTCGGAGCCCTCCGTGCCGGACTCCCGCGCCTTCGACAAGAAGCCGATCTGGGCGCGTACCCTGGTGATCTCAGCCGGGGTAGTCATGAACATGGTCTTCGCCTTCATCGTCTACTCCGCCGTTGCGGGGATCTGGGGCATGCCGGAGTTCGCCACCACCCGCGTGGGGCAGGTCTTCCAGGAATCCCTCTTGCCGGGCACTGAAGAGCTGGCGGACATTCCCAGGGGCGCCCATCTGGTTCGGGTCGGAGGCCGGGAGGTGGATTCCTGGGGAGACGTGACCCGGCGGCTTGCCGGTGCGGCTCCGGGATCCTTGTCGCTGGAGTTCCGCAATCCCTCGGGACGGGTGGAGATCGCGGCACCCGAGAGCGAGGAGGATCGCCTCCGCTTGGCCTCTTCCATGGCTCCATGGATGGACGCCGCCGTGGGAATGGTGATGCCCGGGTCTCCAGCGGAGAAGGGAGGGATCGAGGCGGGGGACCGAATCCTCTCGGTGGATGGGGTCGACCTCCTGAACTGGTTCGACTTCCTGCAGGCCATTCGCTCTCGCCCCGGAGCCCGTGTGGAGCTCCGGGTTCTCCGGAACGACCGGGAATTGACCCGGGTCGTGACCCTGAACTCCAACGAAGGGGTGGATCCCGCCACAGGGGAGAAGGTCCTGGAGGGGCAAGTAGGCATCCAGGCCCCCCCCGACGAGTTGGTCTACTCCTCTCTGACCCCCACCGAGGCTGTCGCCGCGGGGTACAGGCAGACAGTGGCCATCACTGGCTTCATCCTGGCCTTTCTCCGGGACCTCGTTACGGGAAACGTGCCTCCCCGTTCGGTTGGTAGCATCGTCACCATCGGAGAGCTGTCGGGCCAGGCGGCCGCCATGGGCCTGGATTCCTTCCTGAGCTTCATGGCCCTCTTCAGCATCAACCTGGCCATCCTCAATCTTCTCCCCATTCCCGTGCTGGATGGAGGTCATCTTCTCTTTCTGGCCATCGAGGCCCTCCGGGGCGGTAGGCCTCTCTCGGTGGAGCAGCGACTTCGCTGGAGCCAGGTGGGCTTCGTCGTCCTCATCGGGATCATGGTGTGGGCTCTCTCCAATGACTTCATGAGGCTGTTCGGGATCTGAGGCCGACGGGGATCCCGCCGGTCTCAGAGAAGGGCGAGCTGTTCCGGTCCGAGCCGCCGCCGGAGCTCCGGCACGTCCAGGAGCTCCGTGGGCCGGTCCTGGGAGGCCACCAGGAGCAGGCCTCGGTACCCCGCCTTGCTCAAGACCGCACCCACCACCGACTGAGCCAGGTCCGGACGGTTGCACTCTGCGGACAGGTGTGCCAGGACCACTCCCGCCAGCCCGGGGTGAAGGAGCTCCAGGGCCAGTTGGGCCGCCGCCTCGTTGGAGAGGTGTCCGTGGCTGGAGGCGATGCGGGACTTCACTGAGAAGGGGTAGGGACTCTCCTGGAGGAGGGTCCGATCGTGGTTGGCCTCCAGGACGAGGAAGTCGCTCTCCGCGAGCGCGTGCCGCACCTGGGCGGTGGGTCGCCCCAGGTCCGTGGCCACCCCGAGCTTCATCCCCGTTCCTTCGTCCTTCACCGCCACCGCCACCGGATCCCGGGCATCATGGACCGTAAGGAAGGGCTCCACCTGCAGGCCTCCTACGGAGAAGGGAAAACCAGCCCTGTACAGCCGAACGTCCTCCCCTCCCTTGAAGAGGGTTCTACACGCCTTCAGCGTCGCTTCCGTCATATAGACGGGGGTCCCGTGGCGCCGGGCGAACACCCCCACGCCCCGGGTGTGGTCCCCGTGGTCGTGGGTGATGACGATGGCGCTCAGGGTTTCGGGAAGGACCTGGAGGGCCCGGAGACGACCCTCCAGATTCCTGGCGCTGAACCCGGCGTCCACCAGAATCCGGGTGCTCCCTCCGGTGACCAGGATGGCGTTGCCACGGCTCCCGCTTCCGAGAACGGAGACCCTCATTCTCCGCGGGACCGGAGAGGCCGGGTGGCTTCCCAGGCGCGGGCCAGGACGGCAGCCATTCCCGGCTCCATCTCCATTCCTCGGCGGGCCATGCTCAGGGCAGCCACGTCAAGGAAGGGTTCGATCCGGTACTCGGTGAGGTCGGAGCCGGTTCCCCACGAGAAGGGGGGTACAAAGGACGGCGGCATCCGGCCGCCGAAGAGATTGCTGCCGGCGCCCACCGACGTCCCGGTGTTGATGACGGTTCCGATGCCCGTCTTCACGTGGTCGCCCAGGAAGCACCCCACCTTGAGGAGCCCCGTCTCCACTGCCCCCTCTGCTCTTCCCACTCGCACCGTGCCGTAGTTGTTCTTGAGGTCCGAGTTGGTGGTGAAGGCTCCCAGATTCACCCAGCGTCCGAGATAGGCGTGCCCCAGGAACCCGTCGTGGGCCTTGTTGGCATAGCCCAGGACCACGCTGGCTTCCACTTCCCCCCGGATCTTGCACACCGGGCCCAGGGAGACCCGGGACAGAGCGCCACCCAGGATGACGCTCCCGGCGCCCACGAAAGCCGGCCCCTCCAGCCTGCTGTGGGCCCGGACCACCACGCCGTCGGAGAGGCGGATGGGGCCGCCCGAGACGTCGAACACCGAGCCGGGCTCAACCGTCACGTCGGAGCCCACCGACAGGAGGCCGTCTCCCAGGATGTGGCTCCCGGGGAGCTCCTCAACGGCATAGCCCGGGAAGTGCCGGGGGAGGTCCTCCCGGAGTTGGTCGGCGTTCTGATCCATGAGATCCCAGACCGCCCCCAGGAGCCGCCCGGACACCTCTACCGTCCTGGAGCCCGGCAGGACCCCCGGGCGAAGGAAGAGCTCCGGAGAAGGAAGGGGCTCGGCCGGGGGGACGATCCACCCCACCACTTCTCCCTCCAGCAGGAGGGTGGCCGTCTCACGGTCGGTGAGGACGGGGGAGGCGGAATCGAGGGCCGCTCGGCTCGATTGGAAGATCCGCAGGTTTCCCGGGGGGACGTCCGCCGGGTCCAGAACCGGCGGAGCGCCTGGCTCGGCGAACCCCTCCAGGCCAGGCCCGGAAAGGTGGCCCATGCAGGGGGATCCCCAGAACCGCTCGGCCCGCTCCCTCAGGAGAAAGGCCCCGAAGAGCAACTCGCCCCCAGGCCTGGTGAGGCTGAACGGTTCCCAGGAGCGGGCCAGCTCGTCATCGAAGAGGTAGAGGGAAGATTTCATGATCCCTCGGGATCCCGGAGGCTGGAAGGGAGAGCTTCCAGCAGGGACTTCAGGTCGGGAGCCCGTCTGCGGTCCGCCACCAGGACGATCGTGCCGCTGCGCACCACCACGAGCTCATCCACACCGAAGAGGACGATGTTTCCATCGTCGGCCATGGCGATGTTCCCGCTGGATTCCACGGCGTGAGCCGCTCCCAGGAGAACGTTCCCACTCCCGTCGGACGGCCGGGTCCTGGCCAGGGCCTCCCAGCTTCCCACGTCGTCCCACTCGAAGGTGGCCCGGACGAAGGACACCCTGGAGCTCCTCTCCAGGACGGCCTCGTCCACGGAGATGACGGGAGCTGCCTGGAAGAACTCCTCCACCTTTCCCTCGTCCAGAAGAGGGATCAGCCCTCCCAGCTCCGGTGCCACGGATCTTACCTCGTCAAGGAACAGGCCGGCTCTCCACACGAAGATCCCGCTGTTCCAGAGATATCCGGAGCTCACATACCCCTCGGCGGTCTGCCGGTCCGGCTTTTCCACAAAGGAGCGCACCCTGTAGGCCTCCGTGCTTCCAGCCCGGGCCACGGCCTCCCCGGGCTCGATGTAGCCGAAGCCTGTCTCGGGGCGGGTGGGGGGGACGGCCACGGTCAGGAGGGTGTCGGTGTTGGCGGCCACCGCTGCGGCGTCCCGGAGGAGGGAGCGGAAGGCCTCCTCGGGCCGAATCGCATGGTCAGCGTGGAGGGAAACCAGGACGGCCGACGGGTCGTCCCTGAGGATGGACCATGCGGCCCAGACGAGGACCGGACCAGTGCCCCGGGCTTGCGGCTCCACCAGGAAGGAGGCCGGATCCATCTCACCCAGGGCCTCCTTGAATGGACCGACGAGGTGGCTCCCCGTGAGGATCCGGACATGATCCTCCGGTGCCAGGCCCAGGGCCCTCTGCACTGTATCGGCGATGAGAGAGCTCTCCCCCGCCAGGGGAAGGAGCTGTTTGGGGCGCCCAGGGGTGCTGGCCGGCCAGAACCGGGTGCCCGAGCCTCCCGCGAGGATGGTGATCCAGAGATTGGATTCAGGGACGCTGGAGGATCTCATGAATGCGGCCCAGGAGTTTCTTGGGGCTGAAAGGCTTGGTGATGAACTCGTCGGCTCCGAGAGCGAAGGCGGCATCCCGGTCCGCGTCCTGGCCCTTGGCCGTGAGGATCATGATCGGCATGCCCGCCCGGTGGGGGAGCAGACGCGTCGCCTCCAGGACATCCAGCCCGCTGCGGTTCGGCATCATGATGTCCAGGAGGGCCATGTCGTAGGCAGCGGGCCCCTCCAGGAGCTCCATGGCTCCCGTGCCGTCATCGGCCTGGTCCACGACGAAGCCTGCCGCCTCCAGGAAGGTGGCCAGGATCCTCCGGATGTGGGGCTCGTCGTCCGCCACCAGGATCCGGCCGCGCTCGGGGGCGGAGGGGTCCAGGTCGGGCATGGTCTGCGCTCCTGGCTGGCTGGGGATTGCAAGGGGCGCAACCTACCTGACGGCGGGTGTAAAGTCAAGAAAACGCGGGGATTTCCCAGGGTTGACACCCCCGGTTCGTTTCCGGTAGAGTTCTCCTTCCAGCAGCAATCACCCAAGGTGCACCATGAGATCATCCATGTCGAGAACACCCGCTCCGGACCTGCCCGGGCCCCCGTTGCAGGCCAACCGGCTCCGGGGAGCTAGGCGGCTGCTCGTCCTCGGGTTCCTTCCAGCCCTCTTCGCCTGCGACGACGACCTCTTCCGCATCGACTGGCGGGAGAACCCCGACACGGTGCTTCTCTACTCCCTGGCCCGCCCGGAGTTGAATCTCCTGTCGGCCTTCGACTTCGTAAACAGGGTTCCGGTCCGTATCGAATCGCCCAACGCCACGGGACTGTGGGACCTGGCGGTGGACACCCAGGACGGGGACCTGGTCTTCCTTCCGCCGGAGGCCGTGGGGGTCACGGGCTCGAGAGCCAGGATCATACCCATGGGGCCGGTGAGATTCGAAGACCTCAGGACGGCCCCTTCCGACACGACCCTATACGTCGGAAACCGTGCCGTGCCGGTCGTTCTTGGTCACACCTACGTGATCCGGACCCGGCAGGAACGGGGCTTCTACGGCCAGAGCTGCGTCTATTACGGAAAGATGGAGCCCCTCTCCAAGGACCTGGAGGCCGGAAGAGTCACCTTCGTCTTCGACGTCAGCCCGGTCTGCAACAGTCGAAAGCTCTATCCCCCCAAGTAATGAGCCTTCCTCCAAAGGTTTGAGGTCATGCTCGATATCCGATTCCTTCGAAGCGATCCGGATTCGGTGAAGGTTGCCCTGGCCAAGAGGGGCGGTTCGGAGTTCGGCTCCGCGGTGGACGACCTCCTGGCCGCGGACGAGGAGCGCCGGGGTGCCCTGGCCCGGGTGGAGGAATTGAAGGCCCGAAGGAACGAGGTTTCCAGGGAGATCGGTGAGCTGAAGCGGCAGGGGGTCGACGCTGAGGATCGCATCGTGGAGATGAGGTCCGTGGGTGACCGGATCGGGGAGCTGGACGCCGTGGTGGCCGGGAGCGAAGGACGGATACGCCAACTCCTCCTGGACCTCCCCAACCTTCCCCTCCAGGAGGTGCCGGCCGGAGGGGAGGAGGCCAACGTGGTGGTTCGGGAGTGGGGTAGAAAGCCGTCCTTCAGTTTCCAGCCCCGGCCCCACTGGGAGCTCGGGGAATCCCTGGGCATCCTGGACATCGCCCGGGGGGCGAAGATCTCGGGATCGGGCTTCCCGGTCCTTCGGGGAAGGGGGGCCCGGCTCCAGCGAGGCCTCATCAACTTCATGCTGGACATCCACACCCGGGAGCACGGTTACCAGGAACTCAGGGTGCCCTACCTGGTGACGGAAGAGACCATGACGGGGACCGGCCAGCTTCCAAAGTTCGCCGATGAGTCCTACCTGTCGGATCGAGACGGGCTCTGGCTCATACCCACGGCGGAGGTTCCCATCACGAACCTCTACCGGGACGAGATGCTGCACGGGGCCGATCTTCCCCTTCGCCTCACGGCCTACTCCCCCTGCTTCCGGCGGGAGGCCGGGGCGGCGGGGAAGGACACCCGGGGGCTCCTCCGGGTCCACCAGTTCGACAAGGTTGAGCTGGTTCGGTACGTGGCTCCGGAGGACAGCCGTGGGGCCCTGGATGAGCTCACCGGCGAAGCCGAGTCGGTTCTCCAGCGCCTCGGCCTCGCCTACCGTGTCGTCCTCCTGGCGGCAGGGGACCTTGGGTTTTCCGGCGCCATGACCTACGATCTGGAGGTATGGGCCCCGGGTGTGGAGAAGTGGCTGGAGGTCTCGAGCTGCTCCGTCTTCACGGACTACCAGGCACGGAGGGCGAACCTCCGGTTCCGGCGGGCTCCCGGGGAGAAGCCCGAGTTCGTGCATACCCTCAACGGATCGGCCCTGGCCCTCCCCAGGCTCATGGTGGCCCTCCTGGAGAGCTATCAGGACGAGGGCGGAGGGGTCGACCTTCCGGAGCCCCTCCACTCTTACCTGGGCTTCTCCCGGCTGGATCCTTGAGGCGGCGCAACTGGCCCATCGTCCTGGCGATTCTGTTCATCGCCCAGCTCGCCTGGTACCTCTTCTACACGGAGCGCATCGTCCAGGCCCTCAGGACCAACGCCGAGGGACTCTCGAGAATCTATGCCCTCGTCCAGGAGAGCATCGGTGATTCGATCCCACCTTCTGCCGATGAAACCCTCTTCCGCCTCCAGGGGATCATTCTGGAGACAGGTGTCCCCCTGGTCCTGACCGGGAGGGGGGACACGGTGCTGGCAGCGGCCAACCTCCCCTTCAGGGCCGATCTGAGCATTCCCGAGGACCAGGCCAGGGTCCGATCTTTCGCACGACGCCTGGCTGTTCAGTACCCTCCCGTGGGCGACTCCACGGTGGCTCTCCTCCACTACGGAGACCCTCCGGAGATCCGTGGACTTCGGTGGATACCCTGGCTGCAGGCAGGGGGGCTCTTCCTGACGGTCGCCCTGGGATTCCTCTCCATCGGAGTACAGCGCCGAGCGGAGGGTGAGCGGGCCTGGACGGCCATGGCCCGGGAGCTGGCGCACCAGCTCGGAACACCCATCTCCTCTCTTCAGGGTTGGCTGGAGCTCCTGCGGCTGCCCCTTGAAGAGCGACCGGAGGGGCTGGGGGAGAGGGAGATCGCCCGGGAGATCGGGGCGGACCTCTCCAGGTTGGAGAAGATCAGCCTCCGTTTCGAGCTCATCGGCAGGGATCCGGAGCTCAGGGTGGTGGATCTGGAGGTGATCCTCCGTGCCCTGCGTCGCTACCTTGAAGTCAGGATCCCTCGCCTCGCTGCGGGCGTCCGGTTGGAGCTGGATATGCCCGGAGACCTTCCTCGGGTGATGGGGAATGAGGTGCTTCTCACATGGGCCCTGGAGAACGTGGTGAACAACGCCTTGGACGCCCTTGGCGGAAAGGGGGGGACCATCAGCATCCGAGCCAGGGATGATGGGGGGCGGGCGGTGTTGGTCTCCATCTCGGATACCGGACCGGGAGTCCCGGAGACCATCCGGGACAGGATCTTCGAGCCGGGGGTCAGTACGAAGGTCAGGGGATGGGGCGTAGGGTTGGCTCTGGCGCGCAGGATCGTGGAGGGGGTCCACAGAGGGCGCATCGAGCTCGGGGACGGGGAGTTGGGGGGCGCGACCTTCCACATCCGCCTTCCTTCTCCTCGGGAAGGAGGGAGCTAGGTTGGCTCTATCCGATCATGTCGGCGTTGGAGAGCCCACCCATCTGGTGAGCCTGAATCCCCAGCAGCGTGAGGCCGTGGAGCATTTCCTTGGGCCCATACTGGTCCTGGCGGGGGCAGGATCCGGGAAGACCAGGGTGCTGACGGCTCGGATCTGCCACCTCGTCCGGCATCATGGAGTGGCCCCCCACCGGATCTTGGCGGTGACCTTCACCAACAAGGCGGCGGGGGAGATGCGGGAGCGGATCCGCCTGTACCTGGGGGAGGACCCGACGGGGATGTGGGTGGGCACCTTCCATGCCCTGGGGGCCCGCATCCTGCGGCGCCATGCGCCTCGGATCGGCCGGTCCCCGGCATTCACCATCTACGACCAGGCCCAGAGCCTCCGGGAGATGAAGCGAGCCCAGGAGGAGGCGGGTATCGACCCCAAACGCTGGAATCCCAAGATCTTCCGTGCCCACGTGAGCGGAGCCAAGAATCAGCTCGTGTCGGCGCGCCGGTTCGTAGAGGACAACGGCGACAGCTTCGACATCCTGGTACGCAACGTGGCTCGGGTCTACCCCGTGTACCAGGATGCCCTGAGGAACCACGAGGCCTTCGATTTCGACGACCTTCTCATGAAGCCCGTTGAGATCCTGGAGGGACACCCGGAGGTCCTGGAGGAATACCGGAGGCGGTTCGCCTTTCTCCTGGTGGACGAGTACCAGGACACCAACCGGGCCCAGTTCCGGTTCCTGGAGCTCCTGGCGGCCGATTCCTCCAACATCATGGTGGTGGGGGACGACGACCAGAGCATCTACGGCTGGAGGGGGGCCGACATCCGCAACATCCTGGACTTCGAGGCTTCGTTCCCGGGAGCCAGTGTGGTCCGCCTGGAGCAGAACTACCGTTCCTGCGAGACGATCCTCCAGGCTGCCAACCAGGTCATCGTCCACAACCGGGAGCGGAAGGGCAAGACCCTTCGAACCGAGCGGCTCGGGGGCGAGAAGATCAGCGTTGCCGAGGTCTCGGACGAGATGGACGAGGCCCGATGGATCGTGGGGGAGATCCGGGCCCGGATGGCCGGGAATCCACCCCGGGCTTTCAGGGATTTCGCCGTTCTCTATCGCACCAACGCCCAGGCCCGGGCCCTGGAAGATGGCTTGAGGGGGGCGGGGCTTCCGTACCAGGTGGTGGGTGGTGTGGGCTTCTACGAGCGTCGTGAGATCCAGGATATCCTGGGTTATCTCAGGCTCGTCTCCAACCCCCGTGACGGGGGAGCCTTCGACCGGGTGGTGAACTACCCCCGTAGGGGAGTAGGGTCCATCACCGTGGCCCGCTTGAGGGAATGGGCGAAGGGTCAAGGGCTTACTCTTCTGGAGGCTGCCTCCAGAGCGGAGGAGATCACCTTCCTTCCCAAGGGCGGTGTCCGGGGTCTGGTTGACTTCGCCTCGCTGATACAGCGCTTCTCGGCCCGGGCGTCCCAGGTCAGGGTGGGGCCCCTTTTGGAGGAACTGGTGGAGGAGCTGGGTCTGCTGGTCCTCCTCGGGGAGGAGGGGCCGGAAGGGGAGGACCGGGTCGAGAACGTGGAAGAGCTCATCGCCGGGGCATCGGATTTCGATGCCGAGCTCATGGACGAGGAGGACGGGGCCAGAGACCGGTTCACGGAGCTCGACCTCTACCTGCAGAGGGTGGCCCTGGTGGCGGACGTGGATTCCCATGACCCGGACGCCGACATCGTGACGCTCATGACCCTGCACAACGCCAAGGGGCTTGAGTTTCCCGTGGTCTTCATCTCCGGCCTGGAAGACGGGCTCTTTCCCCTGAGCCGTGCCTACGAAGACCCCGCCACACTGGAGGAGGAGCGGAGGCTCTTCTATGTGGGAGTGACCAGGGCCATGGACAAGCTCTTCCTGACCTACGCCCGCCAGCGGCGAAGGGGCGGAGAGTACATGTCTGGGCACTTGTCTCCCTTCGTGAAGGCCATCCACGACAGCCTCCTGGACGGGCGCGTCTCGCCCCGGATTCGAAAGAGCGCCCGTTCGAGTTTCGGAGGAGGGCTCGGAGGCGCGCCGGGAAAGGGGTTCGCCAAGGGCTGGGGAGGCGGCTCCGGCAAAGGGGCAGGCCGCACCTCCGGCGAGGATTCCGGAAACGACTTCGGGGACGGTCCGGACCCTTCCTTCGACGAGGCCGAGATGAACCAGGATCTTCCCCGGTTCGTGAAGGGGGAGCGCGTCGCCCACGGGACCTTCGGCTCGGGGACCGTGCTGGAGGTCGCCGGCTTCGGACCGGACCTGAAGGTGACGGTGGACTTCGATTCGGTGGGGAGGAAGAAGCTGCTGGCCAGGTACGCGGGCCTGGAGAAGGACTACTTCTGAGCCGCCTTCTTCCCGGCCTCCGAGATGGGGCTGGACAATCCCTTCAAGGCAGAGCTTCCCGTCAACAATGCCCTGTTTCCCGATGCCTTGGCCTTGGGCCAATAGAGGAGGGGGGACACCGGGAGGGGAAAGAAACGGTTCGCCAACCCGTCCAGGACCTCCGGATTCTGGGATCCGCCCTCCGCCATCCCGGCCTTCCTGAGCTTCTTTGCGATGCGGAGGTTCAGGGCGCCCACCGGATCCATGGATCGGGGCCGCGAGCCTTCCCCGTTGGAGAGGTAGTCCACGATGTAGTCGAAAGCATACCCCATGTAGGTCTCGACCCTGTCCTCCGTCAGCCGATAGCGCGAGCTGGCCAGGACCCGGTCGAACACCAGCTTCCATCGATCGTTGTCCTGGACCTGGATCATTCCCCGGAAGATCCGTCGGTTGGTCTTGAAGCTGAAGAGGGTGCGGCTCAGGATCTCGTCGAAGTACTCGTCGGCCTCCGAGTGGTCGTGGTTCAGGACAAGCCTTCGGGCCTTTCCCAGGAACTCCTCTCCCACGTGGAGGTCCATCCTGTGCTCCCAGAATGTGTGTCCTTGGGTCTTGCCGGTAGGGGTGAGGAAGAGCCGGCGTGGGACGAAGACGTTGTGGGCAAGGGTGTCCGCGGCCAGGTGGGCCAGGTACCCGTACCCCATGGCCTGGAGGGCCGGGTTCGGGGCAGAAAAGAAGATCTCCTCCCCCACCGACCAGTTGTGGCTGTGCCTCCCCTCCGGGACGTACTTCTTTGCGAAGGAGATGTCGGCGGCCACGGATCCGTAGAGAAAGTGGATGGGATGACGCTCCAGGAGGAGCCGGACCGCTGGGGGGAGGAGATAGAGGGAGTTCAGTATGAGCTCTCCCAGGGCCACGTGGGTGGCAGGGCCCCAGGCCCCCGCTTGTTCAGGGACAAGCACGAGCCAGGCGAGGGCGATCCAAATCCCTGAAAAGAACACTCCGCGCATGGAGGCCAGCCCCTACTCCTCCGCTCCGTCGGAGTTTCCCCCGGCAGGGAGGGCGTCGGGCACTCCCCGCTCCCCGGTCTTGCCAGGTCCCCTGCTTGCCAGGGCCCGGGTTCCGGCCCTGACACCCCTAACCGCGGCGGCCGTGTCCAGGGCCAGATCCTCGGCCTCGGATTGAAGCACCTCCACCAAGGCCGTGAAATCCTGGATGCGTTCCTCCATCCTGAGGGACGCTTCTATCAGCCGCTCGTTGAGGTGGCCCACGGACTCGTTTAGCTTCTGGACGTCGTTGCGGACGGCCATGGTGACGAAGTCCACGTTCTCGGCCACGCTCCGGGCACGCTCCATGACCGGAGCGGCTTCCTTCTCCACTCGCTGGGCCAAGGATGACACGGAGCGGGTCAGGCCCCTCAGTTTCAGCAACACGACCACGAGGGCCGCCAGCACAGCCAGGACGGTCAAGGTGAGAACAATGGAGGACACAGCTTCCATGGTGGAGAGGACGCTCCGGGGCACCACCATGACCACCGTGTCCGGAAGTTGAGCCTGGAAGGCCACGAGTGCGGTGTTGGAAAGTGTCATCATGCCTACAGTGTAACCGTCTCCGGTCTCAGAGATCCAGATCGAGACCCAAGGTAGCCCTGGACAGCTTGGGAACCAGGGGGAGCGGATGCCACGCTTTCCGAGCCCTGGTCAGCCCGGCCAGAACCTCCCGGCGCAGCGGCTCCGCCAATCCGTCGAAGGCCTCGTCCTGGCCGAACCCCTCTTCAAGATAAGCCCTGAGGGCTCTGTCCACATCCTGCAGCGTCCCGGGAGAGGCGTCCCGGAGGCAGGGAGGGAGGGTGCATGACCCGGCCAGGGACCGAACCTCGGAGGCATAGACGTCTCCCAGAGGTAGGACGGGCTGGGTGGGGAGGGCCCCGGAGAGCAGGAGACAACTCTTGTTGGCGGCTCCCAGGTGGAGAAGCCCTCGGGGCCGGGCCAGCGCCGCCCCCGCCAGGGCCGAGGCTTCTGCCTCCAGGTCCCACTCCGGGTCGGCTTCATGGGCGGATCCCGCCGCCTCCCCGGGCATGAGGATGGGCTTGCCTACCTCTTCGCCAGCTGGCGGAGAGGGCAGGGGGGCACCCTCCCCGGCCTCCAGAAGGATCATCCTTGCGGCATCCACGGCGGCGTCGGAAGGAACCCGCCGGGGAATTCCGGCCTGATCCAACCAACCCAGGAGGATGGCCTCCTCCGGCCCACCGCCGGACACCACGACGCCGGATCGTCCGGATGCCCGGAGAGCTTCCTTCAGGACCCCGGTGACGATCCTGAAGGCCCGGTTGGAATCGAAGTAGGGACTCATGTGGCGGCTCTAGCTCTCTTCCTGGATCCTGTCCAGCGCCCGACGGAGAAAGTGAGGGTCCTCGTCCCGAAGATGGGCGAAAGGGGAGCGCGCGCGACGGATGGCCTGGCGGTCCAGGGACACATCCAGGACTGCAGGTTCCGCCTGGGGCCCCCGGGCCAGGAGGACTCCGTCGGGTGCCACAACCATGGACTCCCCGGCGAAGGTCACCCCCTCCTCGACGCCGGCTCGATTGGCGATCACCATGAAGATCCCGTACTGCAGGGCCGCCGTTCTTGCCAGAAGAGCCCAACTCGCCTGGGAGGAGAAGAGGGACCAGGGACCCGGTGCGGTAGACGACGGGATCCCGCCCGTCTCCCCGTCGCCTTCCGGGGGGTGGCCGCGGCCGGGAGCGGCCGCCAGGACCACGACGACCTCCACGCCCTCCATGGCCAGAAGGTAGATCAGGCCTGGATGCCAGAAGTCCTCGCAGATCAGGAGTCCTATCTTCCACCCGCAGGGGAGGAGGGTCACCCTGGGAGGCATGGTTCCGGAGGCGAAGTATCGGCCTTCGTCGAACAGGCCGTAGGTGGGGAGGTAGACCTTTCGGTGCCTGGCCAGGATCCGGCCCTCATGAACGACGATGGCCGTGTTGTAGACCAGCTCGTCCTCTCCCCGCTCCGGGAGGCCCAGGACCACCGCCGGAGAACCCGGGGGGAGGCGCAAGGGCGATTCTTCTCCCAGAGCCAGAGCAAACCGTCCCGCCCGGCCCCGGAGGTTGTAACCGGACAGGGCGAGCTCCGGAAAGACCAGGAGGTCTCTTCCCCGGGATTGGGCGACTCTGCTTTGGATCTCCTCCTCGTTCCGATCCACCTCTCCCAGCAGAGGGGTCATCTGGTGGACGACGAGACGAAGGGGTCCTGGAATCGATGGCTTCACTGTGGGGATCCCTTCCTCGAGGGGGACGGGGTTGGTCCGGGGTTCGGGGACTTGGCCGAGGGGGCCCTCTCTTTCGTGGAAGGCTGTCAGTCGTAGAGGGAATCCACGTCCAGGATCCGCTGGAGAAGCCCGTCGGAATCGGGAGCGTCCCGGATGTCATCGAGAAACCCCGGATGCCTCAGGAGCTTACAGATCCGGGCCAGGAGCTTGAGATGCTCTCCTTCGCTTCCGGGAGGTGAGAGGATGACGAAGAACAGGTTCGCCCTCTCCTCCTCCCGGGTGCCGAAAAGGACAGGATCGGAGCTGCTCGCTACCAGTAACAGGGTCTTCTGGAGACCGGGAACGGTAGCGTGAGGGACGGCCACGCCCTGCCCGAGCACCGTGGTGTGAACCTCCTCCCGGGCCCGCAGGGCCTCCACGGCCCGGATCCGGGAGGGCAGGAAGCCGTTCTCCTCGAAACGGGCGCCGATGGCCTCCAGGACTCCAATGGCATCCGAGGCATGGAGGTCGTGGAGCACCAGCCCATCGTGGAGGTAGTCACTGAGCCGCATCGTAGTCCTTGGCGAAGGGCGGTGGCACCGGATCGCATGCGATTGTAGGGGGCTCCGGAGAAGAGTGTCAAGCGGGGCGGAAGGTGTTGCCGCCGGCCAGCCGCACCCCCGACCAACCGCCTCCTCGGCCAACGGCACCGCCGGCACCCCGCCTCGCCAGTCCCTCTCCGCGTCCCGCAGCCGGTTGCCCGGTGATCACCCCGACCGGTATCTTGCCGCCATGCCAAGCTTCATCGTGGAAGGCGGCCAGACACTCCGCGGAACCATCCGTCCGGCGGGCAACAAGAACGCGGCTCTTCCAGCCATCGCCGCAACCCTCCTTACCAAGGACCCGGTGGTCCTGGAGAACGTGCCCAGGATCCGGGATGTGGAGACCCTCCTGGAGCTCCTGCAATCCCTTGGAGCGGAGGTGACCTGGCGGGGGCCAAATGAGGTGGAGGTGTCGGCGGGTGGCGTGGAGGCCGGTCGGCCGGACCCCGAGCTGGCCGAGAGGATCCGGGCTTCCATCCTGCTGGCGGGACCTCTCCTGACTCGCTTCGGATCGGTGGACCTGGGGCTTCCCGGGGGAGACGTTATCGGTCGCAGGCGTCTGGACACGCACTTCTTTGGCCTGGAGGCCCTTGGAGGTGAACGGGGCTCCAGTCATGGCTTCCACATGCGAACGAAGGGGTTGAAAGGGACGGACATCTTCCTGGACGAGCCTTCCGTGACCGGGACCGAGAACGTGGTCATGGCAGCGGTCCTGGCCCAAGGGCGCACGGTGATACGGAATGCAGCGGCGGAGCCCCACGTCCAGGATCTCTGCGAGCTCCTCAATCTCATGGGGGCCCGAATTCAGGGGGCCGGTACCCACATCCTGGACATCGAAGGGGTGAAGGAGCTCCGGGGGGCCCGTTTTCGCCTGGGGGCCGATCACATCGAGACGGGCTCGTTCATGGGTCTGGCGGCGGTGACCCGTAGCGAGATCACTGTGGAGGAGGCTCCACTCTCTCACCTGGATTCCACGCTGCTGGGCTTTCGGCGCCTGGGGCTGGATTGCACCGTGGATGGAACTTCCCTGGTGGTCCACGGGGACCGGGACCTGGTGGTGAGAGAGGACGTTTTCGGCCATGTCCCCAAGGTCGACGATGGACCGTGGCCTGCCTTTCCCGCTGATCTCACGTCCATCGCCCTCGTCACGGCCACCCAGTGCAGGGGTACCGTGCTGATCCATGAGAAGATGTTTGAGTCCCGCATGTACTTCACGGACAAGCTGGTGGGGATGGGGGCCCAGATCATCCTCTGCGACCCCCATAGGGCCGTGGTGGTTGGCCCCGCCCGCCTCCGTGGAAGTGTCCTGGAGAGCCCGGACATCCGGGCCGGGATGGCCATGCTCATCGCCGCCCTGGGAGCCCGTGGGGAAAGCCGCATTAAGAACATCGGGCAGATTGAGAGAGGGTACCAGCATATTGATGCCCGACTCGGGGCTCTGGGAGCCCGGATCCGAAGGGCGGAGGACTGACGCCCCCTGGGGCCTCGCCCCAGCTTGAAGCTGCCGGGACCTTTCGCTATCTTAGCTGCTGCAGGAGCCGCCCCTCGGGCGGCTGTTTCGTGAGTGGGGGTGCTGGCGGCCCCCGCTTTTTTATTCCTGTCACCTCCGGTGAAGTCCGGAAGGAGTGAGGCGCCGTGGCCATACCCCTTCCAGATCTGATGGGCGAGATCGACGTCCGGTTGGAGCGGATGGGGTTCGAGCTGGTGGATGCGGCGTGGGCCGGAAGCCCCAGACGACCCATCCTCCGAATCCGGATGGATCTGCCGGATTCGGTTCCGGGAGAAGGGGGGGTGTCCGTGGCCCAGTGCGCCGAGGTGAGCAGAGCTTTGGAGCCCTGGCTGGACGAGCATCCGGGGATCCCCGAACGATACGTTCTGGAAATCTCGTCTCCGGGTGTTGAGCGACCCCTTACCCGGGAGCGGGACTGGCTCCGGTTCCGGGGGCAGATCGTCAGGGTGAAGGGGAAGGAGCTCCCGGGTGGAGGAGGGAAGCGGTTGGAGGGGGAGCTTCTCGGTCTGGAGGAGGGCGAGAGGGGAGAGATGGATGTCGCCATACTCCTGGAGAACGGGGATCGGGTCCGGATCCCCAGGGATCGTATCGAGGGCGCCCACCTCGTGTATCGGTGGAACCCATAGCTGTAAGCCATTGGCCGGGGGCCCAAGGGTCCCCGGACTGTCAGGATCAAGAGGACAACGATGACCAACGCTGGCCAGATCGTAGCGGCCTTCCGAGACATCGCCGCTACCAAGAATCTCAGCACCGACGATGTGTACGATCTCATAAGGGATGGGATCGTTGCGGGGCTCGTGAAGATCTATGGCCCCAACGTGGAAGCTGAGATCCACATCGACGAAGCCTCGGGGGAGATCGAGATCATCGTCCTGAAGCGGGTGGTGGAGGAGGTTGAGGATTCCTCCACCGAGATCTCCCTGAAGGAGTCGCGCTGGGACGACCCTACCTACGAAGTAGGGGACGTCATGGAAATCCCCGTGGACTTCGCCGAATTCGGCCGAAACGCTGTCATGGCCATGAAGCAGCGGATCGTCCAGCGGGTCAGGGAAGGGGAGCGGGAGAAAGTCCGGGATGAGTTTCTCAACCGTGTGGGTGAACTCCTTTCCGGAGAGGTTCAGCAGATCGAGCGAGGAAAGATGGTGGTCATGCTGAACCGAGCCCGAGACGCGGAAGCCATCATTCCCTGGAGGGAGCAGAATCCCAGGGAGAGATTTCGCCAGGGAGACCCCATCCGGGCCGTTCTCAAGAAGGTGGACGAGACCTCGAAGGGGCCGCGTCTCATCCTCTCCCGGGGAGACCCTTTGTTTGTGTCCTCTCTCTTCAAGCTGGAGGTGCCGGAAATCTACCAAGGCATCGTCGAGATCCGGGAGATCGCCAGGGAGGTTGGCGGCAGGACGAAGATCGCAGTGTCCAGTCGCGACGACTCCATCGACCCCGTGGGAGCCTGCGTGGGCCTCAAGGGGTCCAGGGTGCAGGCCGTGGTGAACGAGCTCGGCGGCGAGCGCATCGACATCGTCCCATGGCACCCGGACCCTGAGATCTTTGCCAGGAGGGCCCTGGCGCCTGCCCGGGTGGCCAAGGTGGTCAGCGACTCTTCCCGCCAGGTCATCACAGCCATCGTGGATGAGGATCAGCTCTCCCTGGCCATCGGCCGGAACGGCCAGAATGTGCGCCTGGCCTCCCAGCTCATCGGCTGGCAGATCGACCTTTACGGGTCCAGGGAGTGGCTGGAGCGTGGAGCCGACCTCTCCATCTTCGGAGATCCCCCTCCCGGCGATGCCTACGAGACGGCGGACTTCCCACTGGCGGAGCTGGAGTTGGCGAAGTCGACCCTGGCGGCCCTGGAAGCCGCGGGATATCATACGTTTCTCGACATCATTGACCTTGAGAAGAGCGAATTCCTCTCCGTTCCGGGTCTGTCCGAGGCGGAGGCCGACCGACTCCTCGAGATCATCGATGAGCTTACGGTGGTGGAGGGAGAGGGGGGAGTTGAGCCGCCGGTGGAAGGGGATGGTACGGGCGAGGAGGACGATGCCGGCGAGGACGACGAGGGCGGAGAGGTAGGGGAGGAAGAGGTGGTGGAGCGGGTCGAGGGGAATGCTCCGGAGGATGGTGGGGACGGTTCTCCTCCGGAGGCGGCTGATGTCGGGAGCGAGCCGGCGAGCTGAAGCCCTGGCTCTCCTGGGCCTGGCCCAGAGAGCCGGGGCTGTCGTCAAAGGGACCCAGGCGACCCGTCTGGCTCTCCGGAGGGGAGATGCCAAGCTGGTCATCCTGGCGGAGGATGGGGCCAGGGCTCAGTTGGATAAGGTGGTCCCTCTGGCTCAAGCCAGGGGGGTCCCCTGCACGAATCTGGGGGACCAGGCCACTCTAGGAGCGGCTATCGGGAGCGGCCCGCTTACGGCAGTGGCGGTGACCCGCTCAGGGTTTGGGAAGAAGATCAGGACTTTGTCTGGGTAAGTACTGGAATGACGGGCGGATGCTCCGCCCAGTGGAGGTAGTTCAAACGCATGCAGGTCATCGATCTAGCAAAAGATCTCAGGGTCTCCCCCGAGGGGCTTGTAGTCCTTCTGAGGGAGCTGGGGATCCCCGTGTCGGATTTCCAGACGGAGGTTTCCGAGGCCGATTCGGCTCGGGTCCTGGCCCGGATGGAGAGGGAGCGTAGGGCCGGTCACAAGAACGTGTCCGAAGCTCTCGAAGCGGCCATCGAAGACGCTCAGAGTGCCCACCGTCCCCGTCGTCGCCGTCGGCGAAAGACCGGGGAAGAGCCTGAAGCGGCCCTTCAGGACGAAGCTGAGGAAGGTGGGGCGGAGCCGGCTCCGGTCCCAGACGCCGACCTCGAGGAACCGGCTCCGCAGGCGTCGGCGGATGAGCCGCAGGCCGCCGGTGTTGTTGGAGAGGAGGAGGCCACTTCCAGGTCCGGGGCCAGGAAGGGCAGGGCCCCCGAGCCCGCCCCCGGGAGCGGCGCAGGGACACCTGCGGAATTGACGGCGGTTCAGGATCAGGAGCCCGGAGAAGCTCTCGCCCCGGAGGAGGACCCGGGGGAAGCCGAGGGGACCGAGGAGCTTCCCTCCACGGAAGAGGACCGGGAGCAGGCTGAGGCTGCGCCGCATGAGGACGACTCGGTTGAGATCGTGGCGGACAGCGGGGCGGAAGGGAAAGAAGGGGAGGAATTTGAGGGAGAGGACGAGGAAGGGGAGGAAGACGACGACGAGGAGTTCGAACCCGTTGCACCGGCGCCCAAGCCGGAGCCTGTCCGGCGATCGGGGCCCGAGGGCCCGGTGAGGGTCATTCGCAAGCCCGTTTCCGCCAGCCCGAGCGCGACTGCCGCTCCAGGGGGCCAGGTCAGGGTTCAGGCCGAGGGCTACACGGCGGATGGCCGGAAAAAGGCAAAGAAGGAGAAGAAGGGGAAGAAGCGCCAGCGGGTGGACCAGGAAGCGGTCCAGTCCAACATCCAGCGGGTGATGGCCGAGATCAAGGGGGCGGGAGGCAAGAAGCGCAGACGGGTCAAAGGCACCGTCCCCACCAGGGAAGACCTGGAGGCAGCAGCGGAGGAGGAGCGGATCGAGGCGGAGCGCGAGCGGACGACCGTCCGGGTAAACGAGTTCCTGACCGTGGCGGAACTGGCAGAGCTCATCGACATCACTTCCACCGAGATCATCGGGTCGGCGTTCAAGAACATGGGCCTCATGGTCACCATCAACCAGCGCCTGGACTTTGATCAGATCGAGCTCCTCCTGGAGGAGTTCGGCTTCACGGCCATCCGGGAAGCCGGGTATGGCGGAGAGGACGTGCTGGAGGAGGCAGCGGACCTTCCGGAGGACCTTGAGGCTCGTCCTCCGGTGGTCACGGTCATGGGCCATGTGGACCATGGCAAGACGAAGCTCCTGGACTTCATCCGCAAGACGAATGTGGTGGCGGGGGAAGCTGGAGGCATCACCCAGCACATCGGTGCCTACCACGTGGAGCTCCAGGATGAACGGGCGATAACCTTCCTGGACACCCCCGGCCACGCCGCCTTCACCGCCATGCGGGCCCGTGGCGCCGACGTCACGGACATCGTCGTTCTTGTGGTGGCGGCGGATGATTCGGTGATGCCCCAGACGATTGAGGCCATCAGCCATGCCCGGAACGCCGGGGTGCCCCTCATCGTAGCCATCAACAAGGTGGACCTGCCCGCAGCCAATCCCCAGAAGGTCAAGCAGTCCCTCCTCCAGCACGGAATCACGGTGGAGGACTTCGGAGGCGAGGTCCTGAGCGCCGAGATCAGCGCCAAGGAGGGAATCGGGATCGGCGACCTCCTGGAGAAGATTCTCCTTCAGGCGGAGATCCTGGAGCTCAAGGGCAATCCCAACCGGCCCGCCCATGGAACGGTCATTGAGGCCCGCCTTGACGTGGGCAAGGGGCCCGTCGTTACCGTCCTGGTGCAGAATGGCACTCTCAAGGTGGGGGACAGTTTCATCTGCGGACTCCACGACGGCCGGGTCCGGGCTCTTCTGGACGAGCGGGGCAAGCCGGTGAAATTTGCCAGCCCCGGGGTTCCGGTTCAGATCCTGGGATCAGCCGGGGTTCCACAGGCCGGGGACGCGTTCTCGGCCATGACTGCCGTCAAGGCCGCCGAGATCTCCACGACTCGCCAGCGGCTGGACCGGGAGAAGCAGCTCCGCATCAAGGAGCGTGGCTTCAAGCTCGGAGACTTCTCCCAGCTCCTGGCTGCAGGGAAGGTGGGCCGGCTCCCCCTTATCATCAAAGGGGATGTGGACGGCTCCGTCCAGGCCCTATCCGACTCCCTGGAGCAGCTCGGGTCCGACGAGGTGCAGGTGGAGATCATCCACCGGGCGGTGGGGGCCATCAACGAATCCGACATCATCCTCGCCGGGCCGGCGAGTGCGGTCATCATCGGGTTCAGGGTGCGCCCGGACGCCAATGCCCGTAACCTGGCGGAGCGGGAAGGCGTGGAGATCCACATCTTCGACGTCATCTACGAGGCCGTGGATCAGGTGAAGGCCGCCCTGGAAGGGATGCTGGCGCCCGAGAGACGGGAGAAGATCCTGGGGAGCGCGCAGGTGAGGGAGGTCTTCAAGATCACCAAGGTCGGGACCATCGCCGGGTGCTACGTTACTGAAGGTACCATCGAACGCCAGGCCAAGGCCCGCCTCATCCGGGATGCCATCGTGGTCTACGATGGCCAGTTCGGCTCTCTCAAGCGCTTCAAGGACGACGTGAAGGAAGTGCGGGAAGGATACGAATGCGGCATCGGCATCGCGCATTTCAACGACGTCAAGGTGGGCGACGTCATCGAGTGCTACAAGGTGGAAGAGGTGGCCCGGACCCTGGCCGGTGCCGGATCGGGTCGGGGGTAGGGAGCGCAAAGGGATCTGAACCTTCGCTGGAGTGGGGACCATGGTGGTCGGCGTATGTTCCTGGAATCTGTCTCTCCCCGGGTGCCGATCCCTGAAAGAGAAGAGGATGGTGGTGAAGTCCCTCAAGGAGAGACTCCAACATCGCTTTCGGGTGTCGGTGGCCGAGACGGCCCACCAGGACGTGTGGTCCCGGGCGGAGCTCACGGTGGCGGTGGTGGCGGCTGACCGGAGCCAGGCCGACTCCGTTCTGGACAGATTGGACCGGTTCCTGGAGGGCGACGGCCGCGCCTTGATCGTGGGGGTGGATCGCTCCTTTCGATGAGGACCTTCCGGGATGCGCTGGTAGTCGAGAGCCCTTGCAGCCCACAGAGACCCGCCGAGCCATGCCGCATGCCTTCTGAGGCCATCAGACACCTGCCATGACCCGTTATCGAAACGCTCGGCTCAACGAGCAGCTCAAGAGGGAGATTTCCGAGATCCTGGCCCGGAAGGTCCGGGATCCGAGGGTGGGCCGCGTCTTGGTGACGGAGGTCCGGATCACGGCGGACCTCTGGTTGGCCCGGGTCTACGTGCGGGTCCTGGACGAGTCCCCTGGCATGGAGGAGACTCTGGAGGGCCTGGCGGCGGCGGCACCGTTCATCCGGACTGAGCTGGCCAAGTTGCTGCACATACGGCGGACTCCCGAGCTCCGTTTCCTCCACGACACCACCCTGGATTCGGCTCTTCGGATCGAGGAGGTCCTCCGGGAAGTGCTTCCGGCCGATGATGGCGGGGAAGGGGAGGGGGAGGAGACGCCCTCAGCCCACGGCCTCGACCGTCAGGGAGACGTCTCCGTCGAGCCTCCCGACCCGGAGGGAGAAGCGTGACCCCACCGGTAGGGATCCTCCTGGTTGACAAGCCTACAGGACCCACCTCCCACGATGTGGTGGAGCATGTCCGAAAGGCGGCGGGAATCCGTCGGGTCGGGCACGCCGGGACCCTCGATCCCTTTGCTTCCGGTCTCCTTCTTCTCCTGCTGGGCTCCGCCACCCGTCTCTCCGAGTACTTCCTGGGGATGGAGAAAGGTTACGACGCCACCCTGCGGCTGGGCATGGAGACCGATTCCTGGGATCTGGAAGGAGAGGTGATCCGGGAGGACCCTGGCTGGCACCGGATTACCGGAGAGGAAATCGAGGCGGCCCTGGCCGATTTCAGGGGGCAGATTCTGCAGACCCCGCCGGTGTATTCGGCCAAGAAGGTCCGAGGCGAGGCGGCCCACCGCCGGGTTCGGCGCGGGGAAGAGGTGGTGTTGGACCCGGTGGAGGTGAGGGTGCTGGACCTGGCCCTCACCGGGATCCAGCTTCCCTTTGTCCACCTAAAGGTGCTCTGCTCCTCCGGTACGTATGTTCGGGCTCTGGCCAGGGACCTCGGGCGGGCCCTGGGGGTGGGGGGGCATCTTACGGCTCTTCGCAGGACGAGCATCGGCCCCTTCAGCGTTTCGGAAGCTTCTCTAGTACCGGCCCTGGGTGATCCGGCGGCGGTCCTCGGCGCGTTGATTCCCTCCGCCCCGGCTCTGGCGCACCTGCCGGCTGTGGAAGTGGAGCCCGGGCAGGCGGCCAGGATCAGGCAGGGGCAATTCCTTCCCCTGGTGGGAAACGACCCACCGGAAGATGTGGTCGTCCGGGTCCTTCTGGAGGGAGAGCTCGTAGCGCTGGCCTCCCGGGAGGGAAACCGCCTGCGGCCCCGGAAGGTGATGAGCCATGGTTGACTACGCCATCGATCCCACCCTACCCATCGGCATTCCCAGGGACGGCCGGGGCACGGTCATCACCGTGGGAACGTTCGACGGGGTGCACAGAGGGCACTGGGCGGTATTGCAGGAGATCCGCCGGAGGGCCCTGGCCTCGGGGAGGCGGAGCGTGTTGGTGACGTTCCACCCCCACCCCCTCATGATCGTAAGGCCCGACGACGCTCCTCCCCTCCTCACCACGCCTGCGGAGAAGAAGGAAATCCTGGCCGAGTCGGGATTGGACTATGCCGTCTTCGTGTCCTTCAATCACGTGCTGGCCGCCTATTCGCCCCGTCGGTTCGTGGAGGAGATTCTCCTGGGGCGCCTGGGGGTGGAGGAGCTCGTCATCGGGTACGACCATGGCTTCGGGAGGGGACGTTCGGGGGATGTCGACACCCTGGTGAAGATCGGGCAGGAACTGGCCATTGCCGTAGACGTGGTGTCTCCGGTCCTGTCAGGGGATGTTCCCGTGTCCTCCAGTCGCATTCGCAGGGCTCTCCTGGCCCGGGACGTGGAGGGGGCCCGAGGTGGGCTTGGCCGCCCCTACTCCATCCGGGGTCTGGTGATCCGGGGAGACGGAAGGGGACGAAGCCTAGGGTTCCCTACAGCGAACCTATGGGTCCCGGTGAACGGGAAGCTCATCCCTCCCCCGGGAGTCTACGCGGTCCGGGCCGGAGTTCGGAGAGGTAGTCACGGTGGGGCCATTCACATCGGGCCCCGCCCTACCTTCACAGGGTCTCGACCCACCATCGAGCTTCACCTCCTGGACTTCGAGGGGGACCTTTACGGGGAGGAAGTTCGGGTGGAGTTCATCCGCTTTCTCCGGGAGGTAAAGCCTTTCGCGTCGGCTTCGGCCCTGGTGGACCAGCTGCGGTCCGATGTGGAGGCCACCCGGGCCGCCCTGGAGGAGGAGAGGGTCAAGGAGGTCCGGGGTTGAGGAAGGGGCCTGTTTCCTTTATTCTTCTTGGCTAAGACGTTGACGATTCCATGCAAAGAGGGGCTTCCCCCGCAGCATTGACTCCTGTGGAGGCTCGAACTGAATGTCCATCGACCGCGAAAACATCATCAAGAAGTTCCAGCTGCACGACCAGGATCGGGGCAGCGCTCCTGTCCAGGTCGCCCTCCTGACCGCCCGCATCAACGACCTTCGGAGCCATTTCGATCAGCACAAGAAGGATCACCACAGTCGGCGCGGGCTTCTCAAAATGGTCGGTAAGCGTCGTCGCCTCCTGGAGTATCTGAGGCGTACGGACCTCGAACGATATCGGGAGGTCATCGCGGATCTGGGCCTCCGTCATTGATGGGCCCGGGAGAAGGCGGCGGCAATGGATGGCTGTCGCCTTCTTCTTTGTACGTCGTACCTCCTATCCGCGCTGAGCTGTTTTTCGTATGAACAGGTGAACACAGGTTCCCGGACCCCTCGGCCGTGGTTGCGCCAGGGGTCCCGGACGTCATCGGATGAGCGATAGAGTCGAAGAAGAAGAACACAGAGCAGAGCAAAGAAACGGAAGAGAAACAAGATGATCCAAAGGATTGAGCGTCAGTTTGCCGGCCGGCCCCTCATCGTGGAAGTGGGCCGAATGGCTCGCCAGGCGGCAGGTTCCTGCCTTATCGAGTACGGCGAAACCGTGCTCCTCGTGGCCGCCACCGTCCGGGACAGGCCCACCCACCTACCCTTCTTCCCCCTCACCGTGGAATACCGGGAGCGGAGCTATGCCGGCGGAAAGATCCCGGGAGGGTTCTTCAAGAGGGAGGGGCGTCCGGGCGAGAAGGAGATCCTGTCGGCCCGGCTCATCGACCGGCCTCTGCGGCCCCTCTTTCCCGATGGCTTCATGCATGAGACGCAGATCGCCTGTTTCCCCCTGAGCGCCGACCAGGAGAACGACGCGGACGTATGGGGGATCATGGGTGCCTCCATCTCCCTGAACATGTCCGTTATCCCCTTCAACGACCTCGTTGCCGCAGTCCGCATCGGTCGGATTCAGGGTAATTGGGTGTTGAACCCCACCTTCCAGCAGCTGGAGTACTCTGATCTGGACGTGGTGGTGGCCGGCACCGAGTCGGCCCTCCTCATGGTGGAGGGCGGTGCCATGGAGGTGGCCGAAGAAGATATCCTCGAAGGGCTCGCCGTGGCCCATGAGGGGATCAGGGAACTCATCGAGATCCAGAAGCTGATCCTGGCCGACATCCGGGTGCCCGACATGGACTGGACCCCCGTCCTGCCCGACGAGGATCTGAAGGTCAAGGTCGAAGAGATGGCCAACAGCAAGGTGGCCGAGGCCCTTCAGCTCTCCGAAAAGCAGCAGCGGAGCCAGGCCATGGCGTCGGTGCAGGAAGACATCCTCACCCAACTCGCCGAGGCCCAGGACGACGACGAGGATCAGACCCAGGACATCCGGGAAATCCTCCGGGGGATTGAAAAGCGGACCATGCGGGAGCGGATCCTCACCACCGGCGAGAGAGCCGACGGCCGCACCCTGGACGAGGTCCGGTCCATCACGTGCGAGATCGGCGTTCTGCCCCGGACTCACGGATCGGCCCTCTTCACCAGGGGCCAGACCCAGGCCCTGGCCGTCACCACCCTGGGTACGGCCCGGGACGAGCAGCGCATCGATTCGGTGGACAGCAAGGAGGAAATCACCAAATCCTTCATGCTCCACTACAACTTCCCCCCCTTCTCCACCGGCGAGGCCAAGCCGTACCGGGGCACCTCCCGGCGGGAGCAGGGACACGGGGCCCTGGCGGAGCGGGCCATCCAGCCTCTCCTCCCGGCCTACGACGACTTCCCGTACACCATCCGGGTGGTCTCGGACATCCTGGAGTCCAATGGCTCCTCGTCCATGGCGTCGGTGTGTGGCGCATCCCTATCACTCATGGCAGCGGGGGTCCCGGTCCGGGCGGCCTGTGCAGGGGTGGCCATGGGTCTCATCAAGGAGGGTGACCGGGTGGCGGTCCTGACGGACATCCTGGGCCTGGAGGATGCCCTGGGTGACATGGACTTCAAGGTGGCGGGCACCCGCAAGGGCGTCACGTCGATCCAGATGGACATCAAGGTCCAGGGCCTGACCCACGAGATCCTGAAGGAGGCCCTGGAGCGGGCCCACAAGGGTCGGCTGCACATCCTGGACATCATGGACCAGACCATCAGCGAGCCCCGGGACGACCTCTCGGAGCACGCCCCCCGCATCATCTCCATCCAGATCAACCCCCAGAAGATCGGGGACATCATCGGCCCCAAGGGGAAGGTCATCCGGGCCATCCAGGAGGAGTCCGGCGCAACCATCGACATCGACGACTCGGGACTGGTGAAGATCGCCGCAGTCTCGGGGGAGGCCGGCATGCGGGCCCGGGAGATGATCGAGGCCATCGTGCAGGAGCCCGAGGTGGGCCGGATCTACCAAGGTCCGGTGAAGAACACCACCACTTTTGGTGCCTTCGTGGAGATCCTTCCTGGGCTGGAAGGTCTCTGCCATATCTCTGAGCTGCAGGAAGGGCGAACGGAGAAGACGGAGGACGTGGTGAAGAAGGGTGACGTGGTCAGGGTCAAGCTCCTGGCCATCGACGAGAAGGGGCGGCTCAAGCTGTCCCGGAAGGCGGCCCTGGCCGAGGACGCCCAAGGGGCGGGCGCTCCGGCCGAGTAGGTGGGTGGCGGGATGAGCCGGCCCGGGTCGGGCATGGACGGTCCCGGGGCCGAGTCCAGGGTCTTCTCCCTCACGGGGGAGATGGCCCGCACCCTG